>Ga0172373_10000648_pt1 | contig 56955 bp, 37 predicted proteins | sample Lak10m_2_FD_114546 | JGI IMG/M metagenome (GOLD analysis project Ga0172373, IMG submission 114546) | Freshwater microbial communities from Kabuno Bay, South-Kivu, Congo - kab_092012_10m | ecosystem: Environmental > Aquatic > Freshwater > Lake | place: Democratic Republic of the Congo... | reverse complement strand
GAGGAAACCAACCGCATCGTGCGCAGCCAGCCGCTGCCGCGCTACGACCCGCATCTGCGCGTCGCCACCGTCAAAGCGTAGTTGTTAAATTACTATAAACCAACAAACAAAAACATATGTTTGTTGTCTACTGCCTGCAGAGCGACGCGCGCCCCAGCTGCACGTACGTGGGCGCGTCCGTCGACCTCGCGCACCGACTGCGCCAGCACAACGGCGAACTCGTCGGCGGCGCGCGCTACACCGCCAAACATCGACCCTGGCGCGTGGTCGCGTGCGCCACGGGTTTCGCGACCTGGCGAGACGCGCTGCGCTTTGAATGGGCGTGGAAACGAGCTACCCGACGATTGCCGCGCGCGCGTGCTCTCACATCCGCTGTCGCGCGCCGAGAACGCGCACTGCAGGAACTGCTGACTGACGAACGCTGGCGACGACGCTGGTCCGCGTCCGAGCCGCGCAAAGCTGATCCCGCAGCGTCTTAGACAGTTTCACGTCACTATGGAACACCTCAGTACGTCGGCCTCCACTCGAGTTTTTCTCGGTCCTAACGGACCTCGAACCTCTCATTCCGACTCGACGCATCTATCTGTACTGGATCGTCACGGATCCGTCCGTTGCATTAAAATTTGTGTTCGATCCAGCGCAACGATTCATAAAGCGTCGATCAGTCACGGATCTGCCACCGATGCTCGTCAGCTTTCCAACTGTAGGCACTTCATCATCACTTCCAAACAGTCTGTAAGTCACTGGCACTGCATTGAGAGATTCAGCGTTTCCTTTTCCAATTGAACAAGTTCCAAGAATCCGCAGTCCCTTTCGCAAGGTTCCGTTGCTGCAAGAAGCGTTTGCAGTGCTCGTTCCAGTCACGCCACGAATCTCCGTGACCGTAAAATTTCCCATCTCTTTCGCGTCAAACGTCATGCGTGTGCATGCGCCCGTCTTCGCCTTTTCAAGCAAAAACCGCATTCCCGACGCCGCCGCGGCGCCGCCGCTCAGATCGCAAGACTCGATCGGCTGCATGGATCAACTCACCCACCTAATGCACCGACTGCAACAAGTCAGCCTGCAAGCGACCTGCTTTTAATTAGTCATGACTCTCCCGTATCTTTTTTTTCATGAACGACGTTCTCGATTCTGGATTGTGAAAAAAACAGCAAAGTAAATATTCTTACAAAAATGCGAATCTCTGTTAATGTGAGCAACGTGGCGCGCCTGGTCGGACTGAACCGCTTTGAGGCGCGCGCGTCCGCCTGGTTCGACGACGTCGTCTGCCGACTGGACGCGTCGCTGATCGATCGCGCCGAACGATGGCGCACCGCGACACACGACGGCGAAGTCACGCCAGAAGCTGAAGACCGCGTGCGAGAACGCGAACACAAACGCGCGCGCAAAAGACTCGAACACGTCGCGCTCGACGCTGCGCGACAGAACGAACGCGACACGCCGTCCGACGCCTGCGCTCGACGCGCTCAAATCGCCGCCGACGCACACGAAGCCGCAGAGACACGACTGCGCGACGCCGCCGCCGCTCTTGCGCGCGTGTCGAAAGACGCCACCGAACCTTCATCATCGTCCAGCGCAGCTCTTGCGCGCGCGCGCAGAGAGGTGGGCTGCGCAGCGATCGGACTCGCGGTCGCGCGCGACGCGGCCGGAAACGCCGTCGCCGCCGCCTGCGGCGTCGTCGCCGAAGCTGGCGTGCGCAACAGCTCCGCCGTCGCGCGAGCGCTGCAGACGCTCAGATCGCCAGACGAACCCGAACTGCTCGTGCGCGCTGCCGACGCGCGCGCCTGGTATTTTCAACTGCAAGACACGCTGCAGCCGCTGCTCAGCGACGACGCCCGCGCGCGCGTCCAACTGCAGCTCTGCGGAAAATGCGACGGCTACGTGGAATGCGACGAATCTGCTTTGTCGTCGTCGTCGTCGTCGTCGTCGTCGTCGACCTCGACTTCACGCCGAGTGCCGCTCGAAATCAAGACGCGCGCCGACGGCAAACACGCCTGCGCGACGGGCCCGTGGCCCAGCGAACGCGTGCAGCTTCAAATCTACATGGCGCGCAAACAGTCGACGCACGCATACTTTGTGCAGAGCACCACGCAGGCGCCGAGACAACTTTCTTGCGACCACGCCGCCGTCGTGCACGACGACCACGCGCGCTTCCTGGTCGTGCACCGCGTCAAGCGCGACGACCAGTTCCTGCACGACCAAGTATGGACGCCCGTCGCGCGCGCCGTCGAAGCCGCCGTCTTCGCGCTCGATCACGCCACCGACGACGACTGGCGCGACTTTGTTCTCGCCGACGACCGCCGTCGCGAAAACGCACTCGATGACTGGATCGAACGCGCACAGAATGAACGAACGCGATAGATACGTCACTGTGGCTCAGCGCGAGCTCAGTACAGCGGCCGACCCGCGTTTCGTCGCGCGCGCTTTACATCGTACGAACTTTCGTTAACAGAAATCGTACACGAATCGCCGCACATCTCAGTCGCGCGATAAAAAAAAAGACATCGTCATGATGCGCGACTGCGACGAAGACAGGATGACTGCGCTGCTGGCCGCCGCTGCGCAGCACGCAGACGTGGACGCTGCCTCTGCTTCTGCTCCTGATTCTTCTGAAGCAGCTTTCGACGCCGGCGCGCACAAGCAGCCGTGTGCGTCGTTCGCCATGACGCTGCGAAAGCGCCGCGTTCGCTTTTGCGCAGAATCCGTCGCGGCGCACGACCGACGCACGCGCGCGCGTGCGCGACACGACGACGACGACGACGACGACGACGACGACGACAAAGAAGACGTACAAGCAGAAGCAGAAGCGATTGCGCCTAAGCTCACACGCAGCGCGACGTTTGACCCGCGCATTCGAGGCGCGTCGGTCAGGCAGCGTTTCTGGCGAAGCGCCGACAGCGGAACGTCATCTACTGGCGATACGACGACGCACTATGTCAACGCACATATTGCGGCTGCTGCGGAAGCGGCGGAAGCGGCGGCGACTGTCCACGTCGCCGGCTTCTTCGTTCCAGGCGCGCAGCAGCAGCACAAGCACAAACAGAATGACGGCGGCGACCTTGTCGGCACGCTTACGCTGCCGCCGGTTCACTTCGCGCCCGTCGCGCTCGCTGGACTGCCGCACCTGAACGTGGCGACAGAACTGCTGCCGCCCGTGCTCGATCTCGCGCCGCCCACGCTCGGACCGCGGCAGCGATTCTTTCCAGGTCCTGAAAAGGCTTCAGCGACACAACGCGACCCCGCCTGCGCCGCCCTGCTCGCGCACGCGCAGCGACTCATCAACCAGCAGCAGTCCAACCTCGTGCAGACCAACGTCGCGCTGCTGCGCGTCGCCAACGCGCGCGCCATCATTCACGCAGCCAGTCAGATGACAGAACTGCCGCTGCATCTCGTCGACAAAGTCATAGAGGCGCAACGATTCATCTTCACTATGCAGAGCAACGTGCAGCAGCTGACAGCACAACAGGACGTTATTCGCGCGCAACTCTTGCACACACAGCGCGTGATCGACATGATCGCGCACAATCGCGCGCAGGCGCGCGCTTGACAGCGAGTTCGGAGATGAGCGAGCGCGCGCGCGCGCGCCTAAACAACGCATAACGTCAAGACTGCGTCGAATCGAAATGAAAGGTTTGAGGTCCGTAAGGACCGAGAAATACTAGAATGGAGACCGACGAACTGAGCTCGCGCAGCGCTACAGTGACGTGTCGTCTTTTTTATCAAGCGAACGTACTCACTTTTTTTCGTGTGTTCCGCCGGCGATGCGCGCGGCGTGGCGCTGCGTCAGGAAGTGCACAAGGATCGCTAGACCGAACACGATGAGCGTGATGATGAACGTGTAGATGTAGATGATCTGCAGGTGCGAGTAGTGCACGTTCTCGAGCTCGATCTGGTCGACGGTTGCGCGCACGGCCTCGTACCAGGCGACACCCAGCATGTAGGACAGCGCCGACAGCAGAAAGATGGTGATGATCTGCCGAGTCGTATTGTTTAGCAGACGGCGCTCGTCCAGGTCGCGCACCAGCAAGCCGCTCATGACGACTGCCTCCTCAAAGCCGCTTCGTTTGATTTGTGATCGCCGTCTGCGACGCCGTCGATGACCACGAGAAAAAAAAATCAAACCTCCGAGCTTTTCTTGCGCACGCGCGCGAGGCTCGTCCGCGCGCGCTTGCGTAAACCTCAAGTCAAAGAGAGCGCGCGCGCGCGTGACAGCTTGTAGGTCTTAGTGCGCAAATGGCTTCGGGGCGTCGCTACGGTCTTTCTGACATTGCCGACGACCAGGACGAGCGCCCGGTGCTGACGCGCGACCCGGTGACGGGTGCCGTGCGCGTGGAGCCGCAGGCAGATTACGTGGGCGACTCCATTTACACGGGAGCCGCGGGCGCGCCCGTGCAGGCGCTGCAGTTTGGCGCCGACCGCAAGGTGGCAGGCGGCGTGCGCGACAAGCAGAACGAGTTTCGCCGCCAGGCTGCGCTCGCGAAGCAGCAGGCGACGCTGGACGGCTTTGAGCAGTTTGTCGAAAACTTTAACGAGCAGCATCCGGGCGGCGTGATTGATCAGACGCGCGGCGACCCGCGCTTTGCGCCGTACAACATTGACGCCGACAAGGCGGCGCATCCGCTGGCGGGGCTGCCCGACATGACCTACGACGACGGCGCCGTGGACGACGTCTACACCGACGGACCCGACGTGTCGCGCGCGCTCTTCGACGCCATGATGCAGTCGCGCGACGGCGTGCAGCGCGCGTCGCCGGCGGCGGCGGCGACCGGTCGCGGTCAAGGTCTCGGTCAAGGTCAAGGGCGCGGCGGTCAAGGTCGCGGTCAGGGTCGCGGTCAGGGTCAAGGTCGCGGTCAGGACGCGCGCGCGGCGGCCGCGCAGGCGCAGGCGGCGGCGGCGCAGGCGGCTCAGTACGCGCGCGAGGCGACTGCTGCTGCTGCTGCTTCTGCTGCTACTGGATACGGTCAGCAGGCGGTCGAGGGCGCGCGCGCGCGGTCGACGCCGATGCCGGAATGGCAGCGCCAGCAGATGCGCGACCGGCAGTGGCAGCAGGAGATGCAGAATCCGGCGCCGCTCGCGCAGCCGATTGGTGCGCAGCCGGGCGCGGTCGACCGCTCGTCGCCGTACGCGACGTCGACCGGCGCGCGCGCCAGCGGCATTCAGGACGTGGACGAGCGCAAGGAGTTTGTCGACTACGTGCACGGCGGCGCCGGCGTGGCGGGCGGCGACGAGTACGCGTACGCGGAGCCCAGCGCCGCGGGCAACGGCGCGCAGACGGGCTACGTGCCCGACGAGTTTAGAAACGCGCCGCCGGGGTCCGCCTGGCGCGGCATTCCGTCAATCGACCAGGCGCTGCTGCCGCCGGTCGCGCCGTTCAACTATTACACGTCGTCGGCGGCGGAGCAGGTGCTGGACGCCAGTCGCGTGCAGTACAACGAGCACTACAACCCGGGCTACGGGTCCAGCGGACCCAGACAGCAGCTCGACACGCTGCGCGTGCAAGGGCGCGGAAAACCTGTGCACGTGGACGAGGCCGCCGCGCGCGCCGCCGTGCCGCCGAACGCGGGACTGGGCGGACCCTTTGACGACCTGAAGAGCTACGACGACGAGTGGCTGGAGGACTACTCGCCCGCGCCCGACGGCGGCTTGACTTCCAACCGCTTTGAAGGACACGCGATGCGGTCGGTCAAGGAGGAGTCGCGCGACGCCGCCGCCGCGTCGCCCGCCACCGCCGGCGTCGCGCAAGCCATGAACCCGTTCGGACTCGTTCCGCTCGGCGTCGTGAACGACCAGCAGACCGGGCAGTCCGTGCAGCTGTTCATGAACGCGCCGCCGCCGCCCGACGCCAACCACGCCGAGTCCTACTCCAACGGCGCCGGACTCGAAACCATGTACCTCCGCAAGCTCGGACTCAAGTGGCGCCCCGAGGACGCGCCCAACCCCACCAACGTGGTCAACCGCATTCCCAACGGACCCGACGAAGACCCCGGCATCGCGCGCGTGCGCGGCGACCAGACCATGCGCGCGCGACTGTCGCGCAACCTCGCGCAACAGTACGCCACCTCCATGCACGACGAGGGCGCCATACATCCCGTGTCCAAGATGTACCAGCACCTGGAAGACATGGTGCCCCAAAACAAGCTGGGACCCTTCGGCGGCAACATTGTGCGCAACACGCCCTACATCGCACCCACGCGCTCCGGTCAAGACGCGCGCATCCCAGGAATGAAGATCGAACTCGACCCCGTTACGGCGGAGGACGAAACCAGACCCGACGGCGGCGGACGCATCGTGCGCGCCGCCGTCGGCGTCAAGGAGCAAATACTTGCAGGAAACGCTGGTCCCAAGAGCGGCGGATCAGGAAGCGGCGTGCGCGCGTCGCTGACGCTGCCCGACGGCGAGTCCTGGACCAAGTTCGTCAACATGGATGCACAGACCGTCGCGCCCGGCATGCAGCGCACCGACGCGAAGCAGGCGTACGAGCGACAGGCGCGCGCCGACCGCTCCGGAATGAAGACCGACCACACGTCGCAGGCGTCGCCCGGCGGCGCCTCCTCCGGCGGCGGACCCGCGTTCGCTCTGCAAGCGTCCGGCGCCTCGCAAGTGCGCGCCATGCGCAACGACGGACGCGGCGCGCGCAACGCAGCCGGCGCCGTCGGAACGCAGCACGTCGCCGCCGCCTCCGGAGGCGGCGCCGCCGACGGAACCGCCGCCGGTTTCGCGCACGCCGGCGGCGCCGCCGCGCGACGCGCACTCGCACCCGACGCACGCGCCGACCACGCCACCAGCAACACCGAACGCGGACCCAGTCAGCCTGAACATGCGCAAACCGCGCCCGGACTCGACGGCGCCGCGCTGCGACGCGCCGCCTTCACGGAACCGCGCAAAGACCACGCCACCGCAAACGCAGGACACTTCTCTGGACCCGCCGCCACCTTCGTGCACCTCAGCACCGCCTCCAGCACGCGCGCCGGCGACCACGACGCGCGCCGCGACCACGGAACCCAACAGACCGCGCGCTTCGCCTCGGCGCCGTCCCCTGAACTCGCACTGCCCGGCGGCGGCGCCGACGGCGCGCGCAGAGCCGGGTTCACTGAAGCGCGCAGAGATCACGCCACCCAGCAGACCGCGCGCTTCGCCTCGGCGCCGTCCCCTGAACTCGCACTGCCCGGCGGCGGCGCCGACGGTGCGCGCAGAGCCGGGTTCACGGAAGCGCGCCGAGATCACGCCACCCAGCAGACCGCGCGCTTCGCCTCGGCGCCGTCCTCCGAACTCGCCATGCCCGGCGCCGGCGCCGAAGGAGCGCGCAGAGCCGGGTTCACGGAAGCGCGCCGCGATCACGCCACACAACAGACCGCGCGCTTCGCCTCGGCGCCGTCCTCCGAACTCGCCATGCCCGGCGCCGGCGCCGACGGCGCGCGCAGAGCCGGGTTCACAGAAGCGCGCAAAGATCACGCCGTCATGGCGCACGAGCACGCCTTCACCGGACCCACAACAGGCGCGCGCGACGGCACGTATGCGCACCAGACCGCCACCGTGCTGTTCACGGACTCGTCCGACCGCCTGGACCACACGCAGGCGACCGAGCGACACAACTACGCGAGCTCCACGGGCGGCGCTTTTGAACTCGCGCACTCGGGCGCGCGCGCCGCCGCCGCCACCATGAGCGACCGCGACGGCGCCTCGCGCGCGACGCTCGCCTCCCACCGCGTGGACGCGCCCGACGTGCAGCTGCAGACGCGCATTGACCCGCGCATGACCGGCGTCGCGCGCGTCTCCAAGCCCGACGTCGTGCTCGAGAACGCCGGCGGACACGGAATGCTCATGTACGGAACTGTGCAAGACGCGCGCGCCACCACCGAGGCAGTGCGCGCGCAAAACATGGCGGACATCAAGGTGTCCAACGCGTCGCTGCTGCTCGCCGGCGGCGAGGCCGCGCGCCAGATGTCGTTCGCCGACCCCGCCAACCCGCAGAAGGCGGGCAAGGGCGTCGAAGACCCGCGCACGGACCGCGAGCTGGGCTTCGTCATTCAGAAGGAGCCCACGCGCCGCCACCAGAGCCTGCAGGCGTCCGGAACGCAGTTTGACGGACCGTCCTCCGCCGACGCCGTCCGCATGGCGGAAGCATCCATCCAATTCGTCAAAGACGAAAAGACGGGCAGAACCACCACCTACTTTGTCAGACCCTGGGACCTGTGGCGCTCCGGCAACGTCCGCAAGGGAGCCGACGGAAACTACTTCATCGCCGCTCGACCCAACGGAGCGCCCGAACAAAAGGCGCTCGCCGACGTCGACATCTCCGACACCGCCTCCGTCATGTCGGCACTCTCCGCCGTCGGCAACATTCGATCGTAATTATGGTTAGTTTGATGCTTGATTGCTTTACGCACACGCACGCACACGCACACACGAACACGCACGCACTAAAACACGCACGCACTTAAACACGCACGCACACGAAAGCACGAGTTCCGATTTCGTCACTGTCGCGTAACGAGTTTAGAGAATAAAATACAATCAATTCTCTCTCCCTTATATTTCATGAAGATCGATCAGGCGCTGCGCAACGCGTACGTGGAGCTGCAGGCGACGCAGGGCGGAACGCGCGCGCCTTCGTTTCAGCAGCTCAGCTGGAGCGCGAGCACGGTTGATGCTCAGACCACTCTGACGATTGACGCGACGGAATTTGCCAACTCGGCGCGCGCGGACTCGATCCTGACGGCGCTGCACGTCGTCACCGATCAGCCGCTGCAAGCGCCCCTTTCGCACGTCGCGCTGCTGGTCGACGGTCAGTCAGTGCTGGTGCTGCCCGCGACCTTCATGGACTACGATCAGAGCGCCAGCCAGATTACGATCCCGATGTCGGTCGACCGCATGCTGCGCGTCGCGCGCCCCGCCGGCGTGCTCAGCCTCGGAATCCCCATCTGCGCGCTGCGCGCGACCGCCAGCTGCACGATCGTCCTGCACTTTAACGCGTACTTGTCCTTGGACGAGCAACAGAACGCCGCGCTCTTTGTCAGCCCAGTCACGACGCGCCTGCGCTACCCGTTGCTGCGACTGCTGTACAAGGACCTGAACGCGTGGACCGTCGACAGCGACGTGTCGTCGCGCGCAGAAGATGACGGAAAACCGCGCCTGCTCGTCGGCGTGCTCGTCAAGGCGGTCAGCGGCGCCGACGGCGCGCTCGCGTACTCCAACAGCGCGCAAAAGCTGAGAGTCGATCTGACCGACCGACTCGCGCGCTGGCGACTGCCGCAGCGCTTCGGTGGCAACGGAAGCAGTGACCTATGCAGCATCTACGTGCGGTACCAGCAGAGCGATTGCTGGGAACATCAGATCACAGTGACCAGTCAGGATGAGATTGATCTGTCGTACACGGCGTCGCAGAACGGCGAGCAGAATGCACAGCTCGTGGATGGAACTCTGATCGTGCGCGCACTGCTGCCGAACGCGGAGCGCGCGCAGCACCGACTGCGATTCGCGGATGACGACGACGATCAGTGGGTCCACGACCTGGAGCAGTTTTTTTCTGAAATGGATGACGAACAGAAAGACCAGGACGCGGACGCTGACGAACAGCAAGAGGACGAGGATGACGACGACGACGAGGAAGCAGAGAGCGACGAGGACGCAGAGAGCGACGAGGACGACGAGGATGAAGACGACGAGGACGCAGAGAGCGACGAGGACGAAGAGGACGCAGAGAGCGACGAGGACGAGGACGAGGACGAAGAGAGCGAAGACGACGGCTTCGACATTCCCGATTCTGCGCTGTTGAGCGACGACGACGACGACGACGACAGTTCGCCGCAGACGCGCGCGCTGCCCAGCTACATCACGATGGAGTACGTCAACGACGTCGTGCGCACAGAAGTCGCCCATCTGGCGCGCGACGTGGAAAAGGAGCGCGACCGCAACGAAAACCTGCGCGAGCTCAATCGCTGGATCGCGTTCGGCGCCGTCGTCATCGTGCACGTCGCCGTCACCGTCGTCGGACTCGCGCTCGCTTTCAGCGCGCACGCGCACGACCGCCTGTGCGCGTAAGAACCGATAGCTCAGTTATCGCACTGTAAGTGTCGACTTGACTAAAACATTTTAGTTCTTGCTGACGCAAACGCGAATGGCGCAACCGCAGACGCAGCCGTTCAGCGCACCCAGCGCGCGCTCCGTCGCGCTCGACGAGTTTTCGCAGCACTGTCCGACCGCGCTGAGCAGCGGAACCGACGTCAGCGCGCTGGAATTTCAGGGCAAGCTGCACCTCGCGCTGACCGGCGTGCTGTTCTTTCGAAACGACGCGCCCGTCTACGGCGACTTGACCACCGACGTGATCGACCTCGACAGCGCCGACGATCGCATTCGCTTCTCCGTACGCGACATGATTCGACGCGCGCGCAATCACGGCTATCTGCGAGCATGATAAATCGACATGAGTTGGAAAAAAATACAAGAACGATAGCAATCAACACGAACAGTCGATTTCGCTTTCGTTAATCGTTTCAAAGACTTAAGAGCGCGCGCGCGCGCGAGAGCGTCAATGCTGGCGTCGCTTGAGCTCGACCTCACTTCGCTCAATCGCGCTTTTCGCGACGGTCAGGCAGGTCCGACTCTGACGAGCTTGGCGACGGTGGCGCGCGCGCGCTTGCGCGACTCGCCGGTCATGATGTCGCACTGCTTGGACATGCTGGCGGGCGGCGTGCGAGCAGGCGACGTGGCGCGCGCGCGCTGCGGCCTCGTGCTCGCGCTGCAGATCGTAGCTGACAGTCGCTGCCGCGCCACGGCCACGTACCTCGCCAACCGCGTGCGCGCCATCTACCACGACTGTGTTATTTTTGCGGCGCCGATCGCGCTGCTGGAGCGCGTGCACGCAGCGACGGCGCCGCTCGCGGGCGGTCTCGCGGAGCTGGGCATGTCGCCCGCGCAGCTGGACGCCGTCGTGCGCGCCGCCGAAGACATGGCGCGCGCGCCCAAGAGCCGGCTGCCCGCGCTCATGACCAACCTGCTCGGCGTGCCCACGCAGGCGTCCAACGCCATCACCAATCGCCTGCGCGCGCGACATCCGCACCTGACCGGCTGGTTCCAGCCCTGCGAAGACGTGCGCGATCGACTGATCGCCTGCGTCGCGCGCGTCTGGTCGCGCTGCGAATTGACACAGCTCGTGCACTACATCACCGGCGCGGCGAACGAACTCGTCATCGACGGCGTGCAGCTCGCCTCGTTCGCCGCCTGCGCCGACCGCAGCCCGCGCGACCGCTACCTGGACTGGCTGCCCGTACTGCACGCCGTCTGGCAGCGCGGCACCGTGCGCACGCGACGCGCTCTTCTGGAAGCGCTGCACGCGCACGAAGCACTGCTCAACTGGACGCGATCCTCCGTCGCCGACAGCGAAGCGCTCTTCCTGTACCCGCTCTTCTGCGCCGTCGAAGGCCCGCTGCCTGAGCCCGAACAGACGGACGCGCCATCAGCTGTTGCAGCAGAATCAGCTGAAGCAGAAGACGACGACGACGACGACGACCTGCTGAACGCCACGTGCGCGCGCCTGACCGAGCGACATCCCGTCGTCGCCGGCGGCTGGACGCGCGCGTTCATCGACCGACTCGCGCGCGCGCAGATCTACGCCGGCGCCTGCTCGGTCGAATCGCTGCTGCGCGCAAAACCCGACTGGCGAGTGAGCCTGACGCACGACGCCGCCACCGACTTTGAACGAGAACTGACGGAACTCTACCCCGACTTTATCGACGCGAGAAGCGACGCCGCCGCGCTGTCCGCCATCGTGCCCGCGCGCACCGGACCCGTGCCCAGAAGAACGCGACTGTGATTATTCTGTCTGTTTGCTTGCGCGCGCGCGTGCTTCTGTGTGCGCGCGTCTCTGTGTACGTCTGTGGGCGCGCGTCTTTTCGTGCGCGTGCGTCTCTGTGTGTGTACCTAAACATTGATTGGATTAGCTTCATTTTCATCTTCAGAGCCCCGTGTAGTTGGACAGCAGTGCGATGGCGTTCAGTTCGCCGCGCGCCCACAGCAGCTTGAGCACGGAGAGCGCGTACTCGGGCGTGGACGGCGCGTCCACCCACTCGAAGATGGAGCCGTCCTCCTGCAGGATGCACTGGATCTCGACCCAGTTCTTCAGCCACTGCAGCGAGTTGGTGAGCATGCCCGCGTCGTTCGAGTTCAGGTTGTTGATCTGCAGGTCGACGCCGATCGCGACGTCGGTCGCGGCGCCCAGCGCGGCCTCCGTCAGCGCCACCGAGGAGCCGTTCACCGACAGCACGCGCGTGCCCACCGGCAGCAGCGGGTGAACCAGCACCGCGTTCACCCACGTCGCCGGCACGCTGCCGTTGGTCACCTGCAGAATGATGCTGTTCTTGGACAGCGAGCCGCGCAGCGCGTCCGCCGCCTGGAACGCGCTCACGAAGCCGGACAGCACGTCGATCGTGTACTGCACCGCGGTCTGCGTGTACAGCAGCGGGCAGCCGACGGCGCTGCCGCCCGACACCGCCGTGTACGTCTGCGTCGCGCTGCTCTTCATTGCACCGCGCACCGTCGTGGTCGCGTCCCACATCAGGAAGTCGTAGTCGGACCCCGTCGTCACGCTGCTCGACGAACCCAGCGACAGCGCCAGGCTCAGCGCGCGCGACACCGCGCCCGACACGTGCACCTGCTCCACCGTGTGCGGGAAAATGCGCGCGTCCCACGCCTGCTCGTCCGGAATCAGCACCGACGGCGCCACGCACTGCGACAGCGGAATCGCCGGCAGCTCCGGACCGTCGTTGATCCGCAGACTGATCTTGTAGCACAGCAGATCCGACGCCAGGATCGGCGTACCCGCCAGATAGTTGGCCACCTTGTCCGGATTCACCATCGGAAGGTTGTGCAGCACCTTGTTCACCTTGTCGTAGAACGCAGCCGTCGTCGCAAACTCCGTGCACGCCATGTAGAAATACACGCACTCGGTCCAGCCCAGACCCTGACCGTTGCGCGACTTCTGATGCTGCTGCTGCTGCTGCGTCGTCACCGCACGCAGCGCCGTCTGCGCGCGAGCCAGCTCGCTCGTCGCGCGCTCCACACGCGCCTGCGCCTCCTCGAACGCCGGGTTCGGAACGCGCTCCTTCGTCACGCGACGAGCGCCGCCGCGCGCCGCCAGCATGATCGAACGATCCGTCTCGATCCACTGCGGCGTGTTCGCCAGCGCCGTGCGCGCGCGGTCCAGCTCGCCCAGCGCCGCCGTCTCCTTGCGCTCCGCCGCCAACACGATGCGAGCGTGAGAACGACCGGCGCTGACGCCGTTGTCCACAGACGCAGACGCAGAACGCGACGCGCTGACGCCGCGCGGCGCAGCCCAGTCGTCGCCCAGACCGCTCTCCGCGCCAAGCGACACGCGCACCACGATCTCGGCGCTGCGCACCACGCTGAGACCGCCGTTCGACGGACGGAACACCGCCAGCTGCATGGAGGCGGAGTTTGCAAACGTGTTGCGCAGCAGCTTGCGCACGTACACGTTGCCGTCGCCCGGGCTCGTGATCAGCAGCAGGTACTGCTGCGGCGCGCACGCCGCCGGGTCCGCGCGCACAAAGCTCTGCTGCGCGCCCAGGCGGTTGACCTGGTAGAAGAACTCGGGCGCCGCCGCGAGCGCCGACGCAGGCAGCGCGGGCACCGCGCACGCGCCGTACGCCGTCGCAAACACGTAGTAGAACGCGCGGCTCGCGCTCGTCGGATCGTTGTACAGATCCTGGCGCTGGTAGGAGTTGCCGCCCACCGACGCCTGCGTCTGGTCGCGCACCTGGTACGACGAAAACTCGGTAAAGTTCACGCCGTCGTTGCACGACACCAGGTCGCACGCCAGCGTCACCGCGTACGGCAGACACTCGTGACCCGCCTGACCCGCGTGCGACACGATCGTGTTGCGCACGCCGAACGCCGCCGACGTCACCGCCGCGCCGCCCTCCGCGCCCAGAGCCACCGGGAAGTTCTGGATGTAGTCGTGGTCCGAATCGCTGCAGTTGAACAACGCAAACTCAATGTCCACGTAGTTGCAGTTCGCCGGGTTCGGCACGTGCGCACTCACGCCGCCCGCAATGATCAGCGCGAGGTAGTGGTGACCCGCAATCTCCAGACGGAACGTCGTCGGACGCGCGCCCGCCTGCGACGTCGCGATCGAATGCAGCTCGTAGCCGCTCGGCGTGCTCGCCGTGCCCGGCTCCACCACGTACGCGTCGTTCGGACCCGTGCGCACCACGCCCGCCAGCGTGAGAATCAGCGTGTAGCCCACCACCACGCTCGACACGATCACCGGCTCCCAGCTGTACGCGGCGCCGCCGTTGCTGTGCAGCGCCAGCGAATACCACGGCGAACCCGCCGGCGCCACCGCAGTACGAGCGCTGCCAAACTGCTGGTTGTCGGCGAACTCCGACTGCACCGGCGCGTCCGGCGCATCCTTCAGCACCACACGCAGCGCGCGGTGAATGCTAATCTTGCTAAAGTCGGACGTCGCGTCGCCAATCAGGTTGAAGATCTTGTTGTTCACCAGACCGCCGCGCACCGGGAACGCGGAGTCGATCTCAATGCTGCCCGCCGCCAGAATGTCATTGTCCAGCACCGGCTGCGTCTCCGCGTCGCAGCCCTCCTGCGGATCCAGACCGCCGCCGATCGTCGCCCACGTGGCGTTCACAATGCGCGAAGGCGACTCGTTCGGCAGCAGGTAGTCGGAACCCACCTCGATCGAATCCAGGAAACGCACGCTCGCAATCGTCGGCTGCGCGCTGTACACCGTACCCGTGCCCGCGATCGGCAGCGCCGTCTGCGCCAGCGTCAGGTTCACGTACACAAAGTGGTTGATCGTGTCGATGCTCGCAATCGTCGCGCTCGCCGGCAGACCGCCGCCGCTGATCGCCATGCCCGCGCGCAGCTTCTTCTCCGCGCTCGCGCCCGGCAGCTGCAGATAGACGCCCGCCGGCAGCGGCTGCGACGCCTGGAACGACACCGGCGCAATCGGCTCGCCGCTCGCCGTCACCACCTCCACCAGCATCAGATGGTTGGTCTCGTCCAGCCACTGAGCACTCTGCACCACCAGCTCCACCGTGCTCTGGTACTCGGCGCCGTTGTTGTTCAGGTACGCCAGCAGACGCGTCGCGTCCGCGCCGCCCACCGCAAACGCCGCCGGCGTGAAATCCGTCGCCAGCACCGTCAGCGACAGACGCTGCGGCTCAATCTGCTCCACGTTGTTGACCTCGTAGATCGCATCCGAGTTCGCGTTGCGCTGCACGTACAGCTGGTTCACGCTAATGCGCTGCGACAGCGCCGCGCCGCTGCAGTCAAAGCTGCTGTGCAGGTTGACCTGCAGGTCCGGATACATGACGCAGAAGTCCGCCGAGCTCGACTCCACGCACTGCGTCGCACTGCTCTCCAGCTGCGTCCAGCACTGGTCCGCCACCGACAGCGGCTCCTCGTCGTACTCGACCGCGCAGCCCGTGTACGACGTCAGGCGGCGGTTCTCGCCGCAATCCACGCTCCACTGACCGCTCACGTCGCCCGTCACGCACTTCATGCACAGCTTCACGCAGTGCACCAGGTTCTTGGCGGCGCCCGGCAGCGCGCGACCGTACACGACGCCGTTCTCCACCTTGACCAGCTGCACGCCGCTCAGCGTCGCGCCCAGCAAGTCGTGACCGTTGAAGAAGTTCGCCACAATCGTCGCCTCCGACTGCTCGCCGCACAGATCAATGTCGCCCTGCACCGGCTGGCACAGCAAGTCGCGCGAGCAAGACGTCACCTCGTTGTAGCAGAAGTCGTACAGCTTGAACAGCGGGAACGTCGGCGCCAGCGCGGGCGACTCGCACTCGTACAGCTGACTGATCAGCAGCGGGTTGCACTCCGTCGCCACATTGTTGTACGTAACCTCCGCGCTCGCGCCCTCGATCGCCTGCGCCAGACCCTCGCTCAGCGTCAGCACGCTGCCGACCACCTGCACCACCACCGTGCCCGGCTTCAGCACGCCGCCCGCGATATACAGACGCGTGCCCTGCTTCACGTCCGCCGGCAGCTGCGCCGGCGACACCACCGTCAGCGTCTCCGCACCCAGCGCCACCGGACCCGACACCGTCAGCGCCGACACCGCCGTCTGCGTCGTCGCCAGACCGTAGTACGCAATCGACACCGCGTGGTCGTTCGGCAGCGCATTCACCAGCGCCGTGTCCAGCGCCACCGCCCACCTACCGAGACCGCTGTTGTAGCTGACCGACACCACGCGCGTGCCGTACGCAATGTACCACGTCTTCTGACCGGTCTCGCCGTCCGTCGAGCACGCCGACACCGCCACGCCCGCCACCAGCTCCGACGGCACCGACAGCGCGTACACCACGCTCTCGCCCGCCGACGCCGCCTGAGCCACAAACGACGACACCTCGCACACGTCGCACACGTTCACGTAGCCCGACGTCACCGGCGCCACGTACCACGGAGCCAGCTGCATGTTCTCCGCCAGCCAGCAAGCACCGATCTGACGCAGCAGGTTGTTGCACTCCGCCTCCAGATCCGTACCGCTGCCCGCGTAATCCGCGTACTGAATCACGCGGCCGTCGAAGCACGGCAGCGACAAGCGACACGCGTACACCGTGTGCAGCGACTGCGTCGCCGCGAACTGCGAACCCGTCAGGAAACCGCCGTTCGGCAGCACCACCTGCAGCGCGTTCTCCGGCGACGGGCAGTAGCCGTTGCACTCCACACCAATCGCCGCCAGACTGTTGTACTGCACCGTGCCGCAGAAATCGTAGTTCACAAAGTTGTACGTGTACAGGTCGCTGCACTCCGTCACCGACGCCGAACCCGAGCACGCCGCCGCCGGGCAATCCGCGCCGTCGCGCAGCGACAGCAGCAGCGGGTTCCACGCCGACGACACCGCCGAACTGATCGGAGGACACAGACCCCAGCCCACGCGAGGACTCACGCTCCAGATCGAACGACCGTTGCCGTCCGCCGTCTGCGACATGACGAACGGGAAAATGCACTCACTAATGCGGTCCAGCCAGTCAAAGCTGTACAGATTCAACACGCACGCGTCGTACGTCGTCTGCTGCGGGTTGCACGGATTGATCTGCTGCACGTGCAGCACGTTCTTCATTGCACACATCAGGTTCATCGCATTCGTGCACGAGCCGTCCGGCTGACCCGGCTGCTTCATGACCGACGTCACCTGGTACTGCGCCGCCCACGCATTCGCATTCGTCTCCACATTCGCAAACTCCTGACCCGCAGCCGAGCGCGCACTGTAGTAATCCGGCACGCCCGCCGCACTCACATTCAGCGGCAGCACCATCTTCAGCTGCTGCTCGTCAGACTCCGACACATAGCACGCGCGCGTGTAGAACACAAAGTTCTGCCCCGGCTCGCGCACCAGGTTGCGGTAAATGAAGCCGTACGGGTTCTCCACGTCCGACGCGCACTGCGTGATCGGGAAACACTCCGAAGGCGGCGCAGGACGCTCGCCGTCGCACGGGAACGACGTCGCGTACACCACCTGCGTCTTGTACGCCTCGATCGGGTCCTCCTGACCGTCCAACAGATCGTACCAGCCCTCGCCGCAGCCCTGCACGTAGTTGGTCTCGTACACCGACAGCGGAGCAAACAGACGCGAATAGCCGCCGCTCAGCTCAATGCAGCGACCCAGGTAGCGCCACGCCTCCGAGCGCGACACCACGCGGTTCAACGCATCCGGGTTCTCGAAATCCGGCGCGCAGCAGACCTCGCGCCAGTCAAAGTTCGTCGCCGTCACCGTCATGGGCTTGAAGAACATCATGCGCAGACCCCAGAAGCACGCCACGTCGCCGCACGCGTTCAGCACGTCCTCGTTGTCCGCAATCACCGCGCACGAGTTGACATTGATGTCGTAGACCGGGTAGTTGGACGACGGCGTCGCGATCGCCTCCGTGTTGGCGCAGTCCGTCGCCTCGCCCAGCTGAATCTTGTTGATGTACTCGCGCGCCTGCAGCAGGTACGACTCCACGTCGAACGTAATCTTGCGCACCGGCGCCTCCGCCGGACCCACAAAGAACGTGTACTGCATGCCGCTCGACACAAAGGTCTCCTCCGTGCACAGCGACGCGCAGATCGCGTTCGAGTTGAACTCCACCGTCCAGCGGTCGCTCAGGTAGCGCGCGTCGTCCGTCGTGTACAGACCGTTCGACACAATCTCCTTGCTCTGACCCTCGCCGTACTGGTAGCACCACGACCACCAGCGACCCGCCGTCTCGCGCTCCGCAAACACCTCCGCCGCCGTCGCGATGTTGACCTCGTTGCACTGCGCCTGCGCATCCGCATTGAAGTAGATCGTCACACCGTTGCGCACCTCGTGCTCGTCATTGGAGCCCGACGGCGACCAGTCGTCCAGCGCCGCATTGTTGCACCAGCCCATCGTGCGCGAAATCGTCGACACCAGCGCCTGGCGCTCCTGCTGCGGAATACCCGCATAGCACGCGTCGTTCACGTCCGACAGCGCCATCAGCACCTCGCCGTTCACCTGGTACTGGAAACTGTAGTTCGGCAGCGACACGCCCTCCTCGCAGCAGACCTGCAGCCAGTCCAGACCCGACACGTTGTCGGAGCTGTGCAGCACGCCCAGCGGGTGCGACACGTCGTTGCAGACCTTGACCACCGCCGACAGCCGCGGCACAAACACCACAAAGATGCGGTACGTGTACGTCTCGCAGCAGGCGTCCTGCACGATCACATCCACGCACGTGCACGTGTTGCGGTTCGCCGGGAACGGGTTCGACGCCAGCTCGATCGGGATCGGCGCGTCGTTGAACCACGGACCCGCGCCGTCGAAGTCGCCAATGCGCAGCACGTTCGCCGCGCTGTCCTGGTCCGGCTCCACCATGCAGACCGTGTACGGCGCCTGACCGCAGCTCAGCTTCAGGAAACCGATAATGTCGTCCGCGTCCGCCGTGTCCTCAAACACGAACAGCGTCGACTGCGCCGTAATGCACGCGCCGTTCGCCGTCAGCACCTCGTAGCCCGTCAGCGAATCCACATTCGTCCCGTTCGCCTTCTTGAACGCCATCCACGGCGGCAGACAGGCCTCGCCCTCCACCACCAGACCCTCGCCCTGCGACTGCTTGATCGCGTACGGCGGCGAAAACAGCGACGCCACCAAGTCGCCCACCGTCTCCACGAACGCGTGCACGCCATTCAGCGCAATCGGCACCAGACACTCCTGAGTAGTCGGATCCACGCCCTGCTTGTGGTACAGCAGCAGCGCAGCGCCCGCCAGCGCGCTCGTCGTCACGCCGCCGATCGTAAGCTGCGCGAGACCGCCGTTGTAGCCCACCACCTGCACCGCACTACCCGTCGCGATCGGGTACGTGTTCTGCACGCCCGCGCCCGACACGTAGTACAGATTGCTGCCCGCACCCGGCAGCGGCGGGTTCTGCGACGACGGCAGCGGGTAGCCGCTGTCCACCGTCAGCGTGTTGGAACCCACCGTCGGCTGCGTCGCCACGATCGCGAACGACGCCGGCAGCGCCGTCACGTCCACAAACAGACGCCACTTGCGGCAGCTCAGGTTGTACGCATCCACGCCGTTGCAGTCGCCCAGACCGATCCAGCCCGCGCCCTGGTTCACGAAAATCAGGTAGTGCCACGGGCGCACCGTCAGCAGGTAACGCACCTCGCCCGGCACCGTCGCCGGACGACGCGTCACAATCACGTTCACGCGGTACTCGCCGTCCTCCGTCTCCATCCAGACGTTGCCGCGGAACCCCACCGTGCGAATGATCCCGTAGTACGCCGGCGTGTACGGCGTGAAGCCGCCCGTGTCGTCCGCAAACGTCGGTGCAAACAGCTGCGGGCACTCCAGCGGCAGCACCAGCTCGCCCAGACAGAACGTCGGAACGTCGCCCAGGTACGTCTCGCTGTAGCAGTGGAAATTGCGCAGACACGTCGTCGCGCCCTCCACCATCGTGTACGGCGTCACGCACAGCAGATCGCTCTGCTGACACTGGAACTGACCGTAGTCCGTGATCACGTTGATCGTGCACGGCTCGCCCTCCACATACGACAGCGCGTAGCTCGGTGCAATCAGCGTCAGCGTCAGCTTGTAATAGCCGTTCACCAGCGAAATCTCGTCGAAACACAGCGTGTAGTAGCCCGTCTCCGAGTCGTACGTCGGCGTCGCGCCAAAGATCGCGCCCTCGCCGCAATCCACCTGCGTCAGATAGCTGGTCGTCAACTCGTAGTCGCAGTCGTCCGCCGTCAGATCCGTGCGCTTGACGCGCACGTACACCTGGTTCGGCGTCGGCGTCGCCTGCGTGCAGTCCGGACGCAGAATCAGATGGTTCGACGCCCACGGGTCCAGCAGCGCCAGCTTCACGTCATACGGCGCCGAACCGTTGCACGTGCCCGCCGCCGTCGCCACCACGCGCGTCACGTGGATGAAACGCAGCACATCCAGCCAGCCGCTCTGCACCGGCGTTGGCGACGCGGAATCCGTCACCTTCATCTGCAGACGATAGCTCGTAAACGTCGGCAGCCACGACGGCAGATGGAACGTCAGACGCACGCTGTCCGTGCGCAGCGGCGACTGCTCAATCAGCGTCGCCGCGAACTGAGTCACCAAAGGCGGCGCCACCACCTGCACCGGCGGCGACTGCGTCTCGTCGTACGCAATCAGCTGCGCCTCGAACGACAGCGCCGACAGCTGCAGCGGGAACGTCGCCGCACCCAGACCCACCGGGTACCGCGCCGCCGTGAACCAGTCGCACACGTTCACGTCGATCACGTACTTGCCGCACAGATTCAGACTGTTGACGTAGGCACCCTCCGCAGACTCGTAGCCCAGCGGCAGCAGCGTCAACTCGCACTCATTCTCGCACTCGTACAGCGTAATCAGCGGCGGGCACTCGCCCGTGCTGACCGACGGCGACTCCGGATCCATGACGAGCGGCGCGTACGGCAGCGGCGCCACCACGTTGTCAGCCGGCGTCACGAACGTGACACTGTCTAAGTTGAGCGCGCCCTCCACGTCCTCGTACACGCAGCGCGCCAGAATCTCCGCCTGCGAGTCCAGACCGTTGTGCATCAGCGCAATCACGTTCTGCACCTGCAGAATGAGGCTCGCCGCGTCGCGCGCCATCTGGCGGAAATCGCTCACGCTGCTGACCGCGCACGTGGTCAGGTACTGATACGACAGATTCTGCAGGTTGCCGCCGTTCGTCGCCTTCATGCCCAGCGTCACCGACCACGGAGCCACACCCAGCGTCGCCACGCCGTTCAGGTAACCGTCGCTCTTCGACATGAGAATGTGGAAGCCGTCGTAGTACACCGTCGAGTACAGCGTCGGCACGTCCTGGAACGTCGCCGCCGGAGAACCGCGGTACGCGTCGCCGTTGCCCACCACGTGCAGACCGCCCCACAGACCCGAGTCGCTCGGGTACGCACCAAACTGCGGCGTCGGAACGAAACAGACCGGCGCGTCCGTGTCATCCAGATTCGCCACGTACAGCGACGCGCCCGGAGCAATCACCAGCGACACCGGACGACGACCCAGCGTGACATCCACCGTCGCAAAACGCACCTCCGTGCCCGGCATGATCGTCAGCGTCACGCCCGCGTGCACAATGCACTCGCAGTTGACCTGCACAATACCGAACCACGTCGCGCTCTCCAGCACGTCGCCGTTCACCACCAGGTTCGGCAGACGGTACGGATGCAGCACGTCCGCGCAGTTGAACGCCGCCAGCGAACACGCGCCCGCGTTCGCAATCGTCACGTTCGCCGGCACATCCACGTTCGGAGCCGACGCCGACGCATTCGTCGTACCGATCAGGTACTGACCGCCCGCGCCCGAAATGTACGGCGCGCTGATCAGCAGCGCAGACCCGCCCGTGTGCGACAGGTACGCCTCGTCCACCAGGTACGTCTCCGCGCCCTGCTTGACCGCGCCCTCACTGACCAGCAGCGGCACGCCCGCGCTCGTAATGTGCGCGCGCGCCACGTGCAGCTCGCCGCCCTCGATCTCGAGACCCACGCCGCCCGCGTTCTCCACCACCAGGAAATCGATCGACGTCGCGCTCGCGCTCGCGCCCCACAGACCCACCGCCGGCAGCTGACTGGACGCGCCCGCCCAGCCGCCCACCAGCTGACCCGCACCACGCACCAGCAACTTACCGATCGACACCGTCGAATCCACCACCGACGCCACAAACGTGCCCACGCCAGCTCCCACACCCGCGTTACCGCTCAACTGCACCTCGCCCGACGCAGCATCCCACGCAACCACCGTCACACCCACACCGATACCAGGACCCGACAGCGACATAAACTCCGTAAACACGTCCCAGTCCGCCACCACACCCGTCAGCACCGAACTGCCGTTCGAACTCGTCGCCGTGAACCGGTACGCACCGTTGCCGTACACCAGCGCCGCCGCGCGATTGATGTGCGCGCAAGAACTGTCGCACGTCGCCGACGACGACACCGGACGGAAAATGTTGGACGCCGTCGGATTCACGTACGTCGTCTGCGGCGACGGCGCCGCCGACACCACGCGCGCCTGGAACGACGCACCCGACTGCAACACACCGCTCTCCGCATCCACCATCGCGTCAATCGGAACGTGCACCAGCACCGCACCGTTGCTGTTCGTCAGCGGCTCCTTCAGCAGCGGGGCATTCGTCGACGTCGAACCCGCCGCCACGTACGCCCAACGAGCACAGCAGCCCGCGTTCACCGACGCCGCCGTCGCGTCATCCAGCAGCCAGAATCCACCCACATTGTTCTCCGTCGCGTGACTCGCCGCGTAATCCGCATACGGATCATTCTTGATCTTCGACACCAGCTGCGACGTCTGCGCATAGTTGCACGTGCGGTCCACCACGCGGAAACGCGCGCCCCAACGCGTGCGACCAATGCTGTTCTGCAGCACCGCGCCGTCCCACGCATCCTTAAACTCGCTAATGTTGTACGCCTCCTGCCAGTACGAAGCGTCCAGATCGATCGCACCCGTGGCCGCGTCGTTCACGCGCACCAGCGTCATCTGGCGCCAGTAGGGCGCGTTCGGCACGTAGTTCAGCGAAGGCTGCCCGTCGTTGAAACTCTCCACGCGCACAAACACCTGCATGTTCTCCGGCAGCGTGCACGACGCCAGCGTCACGTAGAACAGCGCGTTCGACACCGTCGACGTCGCCGCCGACTTCAGCGTCACAGTCTTGGCGTCCTCCGAAAACGACTCAATCAGCGCGTCGCCCACAAACGCCGACGCGCAGTTCACCTCCGCATTCTTGGCGAGCGCCGCCCAGCCCGCCGCGTCCAGCACCACCGCCGACAGCACCGCGCTGCCCGCCGTCGCCGACGCACGGAACGTAAACTCGCTCAGCGGACCGATCGACGCCGCCGACACACGAATCTCCGCAAAGCTGACATTCTGCCAGTAGAAACCCAGCGCACTGAAACCATCCGTCTCCACATTCACGTACGGAGCCGCCACGTTCGCACTCACCAGGCGGTCCACCGTCACGTACTCCAGCGACAGGTTCGACGCATCCGTCGTGTTGATCGGGAACACCGCGTAGCTGTCGCCCACCTGCCAGATCTGACAGTAGTTGGACACCACCAGCTGCTTGTCCGCCAGATCGTCATTCAGCTCCGCCACGCGCAGACGCAGCGAAAAGCCCGCAAAGCACGACAGCGCGTCGTTCAGCGCGCAGAGGTCCAGATACGCCTCGTAGTGCGTGCCCAGCGCCTGATCCACGAAATCGGTGCTGCCCACCGACGCCACGCGGATAAACATGCGCGTCTCTTCGCCCTCAAACTCCACGCCCTCCTTGGTCCAGTGCGGCACAATGAACAGCTCCGACACGCCCGCGACATCCACCACGCAGCCCAGCGGCACCGCCACGCGCTGACGCACGCCCGCACACAGACCGCAGAACTTGTCCGCCATGCCCACCTGCAGACAGAACTCAAACAGGAACGGCTCCTCGCCCGCCGCCGGCTCCACCAGCGTAATCGTGTGCGCCTCGCGGTCCCACGACTCCACCGCAATCGACGCAAACGCAAAACAGTAGCCCTCGATCGACGGAATCAGCAGCGAACCCACCGTCAGCGCCGCCCACGCCGCGTCCGGCAGCACCACATCCGTAATCGTCGCGCTGCCCGGAGTACCCGTACCCGTGCCCGGGAACTCCTGCACCACGCACGCCTCGTTGACCAGACAGACCTCCGCATCCAGCAGCTGCGGCTGCACCACGTCCACGTACTTGATCTGCGCACACTGAGCCACCTTCCAAAACTTGTTACCGCAGTCGTCCTGGTCGCACAGCGTCACGCCCAGCAGCGCAGAACCCAGATTCATGCGGTACAGCTCGTCGCCCATCTGCACGAAGCCGCGCCAGACCGGCGTGCTGCCCACGCGCCGCAGCGGAATGCGAATACCCGTCTGCATGCGCGCCGCGTCCGCGCGGTACGTGATAAACGCCGTCAACAGGTCCGCGCGCGCCGCAACCGACGCCGGGTCGTAGGCGCCGTTGCACGTCACCTCCACCTCCACGTGCACCACGTCGTTCACCTTGACCGTGTCCTGCGCCGGCACCGTAAACATGGAACCCACCCACACGTCGTCGCTCGTCGGCGCCGTCACCGACGCCGCATTCAGCACCAGCAGCGTCGACGCACTCACATTCTCGCGCACCACCGTGCCCGACGTCAGACGCTGCACCACCTGATACTGACCCAGCGGCGCCGTCACCAGCAAATCACCCGTCAACGTGTAGCCCGGACCCGCGCCCGCCACCGACAGACCGCCCGCCACAAACAACGCATCCTGCGAAGTCACCTGACGAACCGACATCGTCGCCGACGTCACCGCACCCGCAGAAACCGTCACCGACAGCGACTGCACATTGCTCACCACACTGGACGCACAGAAACGCACCTCCAACGTTGACAGCGTCACCACGCTCGCCAGCGAGTCGTACACCGTACGATCCGGCGTAAAGTACGCACTGTCCCAGCGCTGCACCGTCACCTGCTTCTGCTGGAACGCATGCATCGACACATTGTTACCCGCAACAAAGCCGCTCGGAATCGCATGCCACACATTCAGCGGCGACTGCGCAAACGGATAGCCCTGACGCAGATCAAACAGATACGTGCTCGAACCCGCGTCCTGACGCCAGACCGTCACCAGACCCGTCAGATCCGCATCCGCATCCACCGCACCCGACGGCTGCGTCAGACCCGGCAGACCAATCCCGTTCTCCTGATTCTCCACCACATTCGTCAGCGAAGTCGCCACGTCAATCGTACCGTAGTGCGACGGCACCAGCGAACTCACGCGAATCTTGCGCACCAGCGGAACCGTGTTGCTCGCCGGACCCGACGGAGTCTGGATCTCCACATACACCGACAGATTCACCGTCCCGTCCGTGTTAAAGTTGGCAATGTCGTACGCATACGACACAATGTTACCCAGGTCGTCCGTGAACGCATTCACAAACTCCGTATTGTTCTCATTGAAAAACTCCATCGTCGCCGACGTCACGTCGTTGAACGAATCCTCGTTGGACCCCGCCACCGAACGCTTCAGCACGCGCACGCGCACCAGCGAAAAGACCGGCACCGACTCGCAGTCAGAAACCACGCGCCAGCCCGTCGGCGAAAACCACGCCACCTCCACATTCTGCATCGTATTCTGAAACAACGCCAGCACGTCCAGCGACGACATCGATCTAGCAGCAAGCAAACTAGACGCCCTTCGTCAGAAGGAGAGAAAGTGGTGTTGTTTAATGTTATTATGATTTACAAACTTCCTTCACTCACACAAGAGACTCTCAAGTCACACGTACCGACGACGACTAGCACACTCTGAAATTGTAGTTGTGTTCTTTGTCACCGACGTCACTGTGCAACAGCTCAGAACAAAATCTTTTGGTCACCGCCTCGCCATCTGACCCGCGCCGGAGAAGACGTACTCGCGCTCGACGTCGCGCACGTTGTCCTCTGCAAAGTAGGGCGACTCCATGTGCTCCGCCACGCGGCGACCCAGCGGCTTCATGTGCGGACTGTACGTCTGCGCCGGACTCGAGGTCGCGCGCAGCACCAGCGACATCAGGTTGTCGCGCGCCGTCAGCGGCGCCACCAACAGATGGTCGCGACTGCGAGCCTGCCAGTCCTGCGACAGCACCGCATTGTTGTCGGGACGCACGCCGCGATAACCGTAGCGCAGCACCTGCTCCCACTGCGGATTCAGCAGACGCATTCCGCTCGACGGCTGCGTCGACTCGCGCCACGCCGGCGCGCTAGGATCCATTCCAGGAAACGCCTCCGTCACCACGCCCGACATCGGCAGACCGCGAGGATTCGACTGCTGCGCCGCCGCCGTAATCGCCTTCGCCTGCAAAAACGCCGCGCGACGCATGCGCTCCTCGTAAATCGCATCCGTCTGCAGGTGCGCGTCATCCATGTGCGACGCCGCCACCACCTGACCCGGATGCACCGCAGACTCGCTCAGCACGCCCGCCTGGTGCGTTCGATAGCCGCCCAGATCAGAACCCGTCGCCGGACCCACCGCCCACGCACCCGGCACGCCCACGTAGCTTGCAGGCGCGTCGTAGCCGTCGCCCGAAGACGCCGCCGGCCACATTCAAAGACTTTCCTCCGACCCGTCGCCCGCGCGCTCGATCTTTGCTCTTGTAGACGTACGCGGCGACCGCGTACGTTGATTTTTCGTCACAAAGGATAAACAGAAAAAAAGAGAAGCTACACAGCGACGACGGCGTCCTGCTGTAGCTGCTGACAAATATTTCAGAGATGGGCTGGAGCGAACTGACACCCAACGTGAGAATGGCTGTCGCCGCCGTCGTGCTGACACTCGTCATCGCCGTCGGCGCCTACGTGTACCTGCAGTACCTCAGCAAGTCGTGCAAGGCTGGCAACTTCTACGACTCCAAGAACTACAAATGCACGCCCTGCGCCGCAGGCTCCTACTCTGAAGACGCCGCCGCCGAATGCATCAAATGCGCCGCCGGAACGTTCGCCTTGAGCGGCGCCGCCTCGTGCACGAAATGCGGCGCCGGCACCTACTCGTCCACCGTCGGTGCCACCAGCAGCGCGACGTGCACGGCGTGCGGCGCCGGCACCTACTCGAGCGCGACGGGCGCGACCAGCGACACGACGTGCACCAAATGCGGCGCCGGCACCTACTCGACGGCGACGGGCGCGACTAGCGCATCCACTTGTGTCAACTGCGGCGCCGGCACCTACTCGAGCGCGACGGGCGCGACCAGCGACACGACGTGTGTCAACTGCGGCGCCGGCACCTACTCGACCGCGACGGGCGCGACCAGCGACACGACGTGCACGAAATGTGGCGCCGGAACCTACTCGACCGCGACAGGCGCGACCAGCGACACGACGTGTGTCAACTGCGGCGCCGGCACCTACTCCGCCGTGGAGGGCGCCGGCAGCGCATCCACGTGCACGGCCTGTGGCGCCGGCACCTACTCGACCGCGACGGGCGCCGGCAGCGCATCCACGTGCACGGCCTGCGGCGCCGGAACCTACTCGAGCGCGACGGGCGCGACCAGCGACGAGACGTGCACGGCGTGCGGCGCCAACACCTACTCGACCGCGACGGGCGCGACCAGCGACGAGACGTGCACAGCCTGTGGCGCCGGTCGCGTTTCAGAAGCGGGCGCGACTTCGTGCTACAGCGTGTCGTCGACCGCCAGCATCGTTGCGCGCTTCAGCTCAGGCGACGTCGTGCTGCCCACGCTCAACGAGGACGGCTCCGCGCCTGCGGCCTCGGCCGCAGGCGCGCCGCTTGCGTACGCCATGTACGAAAAGCTGCCCGCCATCTCGAATCCGTCAGTGCTCGAAAACGGCGCCCTGCAAGTTGCAGGACAGAACAGCGTCGTCGTCACCAACTCGACCGCACCCATGCTCGAACGCGTCGCACTCGCCATGAGAAACGGGTACACCATCAACCTTTGGGTCAAGATCGATTCGTACTGGAACATTGGCTCATCTCGACAGCTGTTCGCGTTCGGTTCCGGCGCCACCAGAGAGATGATCGGGCTGCGTTACCAGAAGTTCGGCGACGCCAACGTCACGCTCGTCGGCTCGCTGACCGCGGGATCCAACGAACTCAAGCTGGCGGCCTCGTCGGTCGGGTCCCAGCGACTCGCCTGGGTCAACCACGCCGCGCTGCCCGCCAATACGATGTGCGATCCTGTCGGATTACCGGGCACGTTTGAAGCCTCCGTCGTCAGCAACAACACCATCAGAATCACGCCCGCCAGCCCCACAACTGCGACGCCGGCGATCGCCAAAGATAACTGGATTCGTTCGGACTCGTTCCCCGCCGGCTCCGCATTGAACAAGGTCTCGAACGTAGCGCTGGACGCAGCGACCGGCGCGAAAACGATCACTCTGCTCAACAATCTGCCCGCCGCCATGACCACCGGGTCCAGCTACACGTTCTGGGTGCCCTCTATCATGAACAAGAACGCCACCAGCACCGTCGCCAACGCCGATATTACGCAAGTGCCGTCCATCATGGTGGTGACCGAGTGGTTCAACGCAGAACTCTATGCACTCGTTCCGCAGTCCGTCGCCACGCCCGCGACGCTGGAAGCCACCAAGGACACCTTTCACATGCTCACTACGTCGTTCGCCAACAATATGCGCTCGATCTACTTTGACGGCATCAAGATTATTGAGCAGGCCGCGAATCAGTACCCGAATTTCACCGGCACCGCGCTCGTGATTGGGTCCGGTATGGACAGTTATATCAGCGGCAACGATTCGCGCGTGACCACCGTCGCCGACTTCCGCGCCTGGACCTCCAAGCTGACCGACGCGCGCGTCGCCAAGCTGTTTGAAGAGGGCGTGCTGTTCGGTCCCGCGACCGGAACCGCGCTCAAGACCGCTGTGCGAGCGACGGCCACTCAACTGTCCGCGCAGTGGACCACGCTCGCCATTCCCGACAACATGCACGTCATGCGCGCCAGACTCGATTCCGGCGACTTCCTGATTCAACTCCCGAAAATGATTGGAACCGGATACGAATCGTTCAGCTTGATCAGCACGAACCTGGCGAGCGGAGTCACACAGCCCGCGTTCTCCGGCGGCGGCGCCCTGATGACCACCAACGCCAGCGGAGACGCCTCGCTCTACCTAAATGACGTGATTGCGCCTCAATTGAAGAATGTTGCACGACTGCTAAGTAACAAGTACACCGTCAATATCTGGATGAAGTGCAGCTCCTACAACGCTGACTCGATGGTGAACATGTATCAACAGCTGTTTGGACTCGGCAGAAAGGCTGACAATTGCGGTCTCGGACTCAACGTTGTTCCGAATCTCGTCAATACGGCGACGGACTCGACGGCGACAAACAATTCAATGTGGCGATTCTCTCAATTGTGGTTCAATAAGGATTTTGGGATCACGTCTGTCATTTCGCCCGACTACCTGCAGTCGCGCCCGGACGACTTTCACATGTACACGGTGTCGTATTCGCCAGAGTCCGGTCAGCGCCGCACCTACTTTGACGGCGCGCTGATCGGTTTCGACGAACCGTCGCGAAACGACCCGACATGGACAAAGATTGCTGCGCGCCGCAAAGACGGTACGACCAATACGTTCGTGCGTCAGTCGGGCGGCGTGCCGACTGCCAATACGAATGTCACGACGTTCTGGTCCGGCGGGCGCTACCCCGTCCAATTGCGGATTTCTTCGGTGTCCGACTCCGACGCCAACGAGTTTACGTTCGCTGGAACGCTGCCCGCAGCGCTCGCCACTGCCTCCATTACGCAGAATATCGAGTTCGGTCTGCCGCCCAATTTTGAAGGCGGTTTGCAGATTCCGATCGAATCCATCGCTGTCACGTCCGCCGCCGTCGCCACGTTCACCACGTCGGGCGGACGCCCCGGAGTTGACGAGCAGATTGCGGTTCCCACCAACGACAATATTACTTGCTCATTGAACCCGACCACGAAGGAGTTTACCGTAACGACCGGCAGCGGTCCTGTCGTCGGCAGCTTGTTGGCGTCGTCTGATCTGGGAATCGTCGTTGTCAAGACGGTGACGGCGGCGTCCGCCAACAGCACAGTCAAGTTCACTGTCTACAATCCCGATCAAGTCACCGGCACGGGACCGTTCACCATGCTGTACATCAAGTACTACAACGTCAGCGCCCACGTCGCCGGCGCCGGCAACGAAAACAAGTTCACCGTCAACGGCTACACCGGACCCGAGATTACAGCAACCAGTGCAGACACAGTTCAACCTCGTAATGTCTTTGTGCCCACGACACTCAGAATCGGCTCGTTCCTGAACAAGGGGTCCGGCATCGTCAGCGCCAGTGCAGGCACCATGCAAAACACATATTCAGACTTTATTGCATGGGACAAGCAGCTGCCCGACGCCGCCATCCGCAAGCTGTTTGTTGACCGACAGAGTGCGCAGAGCGCGCAGAGTGCGCAGAGTGCGTAAGTCGTGAGTTTCGATATACTGGTTAAATCTACGTAAATTGAGCGTTTCTCTATCACATTCCAATACAAAATGATGTCGTCCTCTGCCGCCGCTGCCTCCGTCGCCGCTGCCGCCGCCGCTTCGTCGTCACAGTCAACCGCCTCCCTGCGCGCGCAGCCCTACCGCGTCATGTCCTTTCGGCGCGCGGGATTCCACGACCTGGTCGCCGGCGTCCTGCTGGGCGACGTCACGCCGCAGCAGACCAGCGACATGATCGACTTGATCGAACGCGAACTGAACTTTGAGCGCCGCGCTCAAACGGGCGCGAAAATGTCTCTGCTGCTCGACGTCAGCGCCATCGGCAACGTATCCGAAGAGTGCGCGCTGCCCGTGCGCGCTTTCATGGCGCGCAATCAAGACAGCTTTCGACGCTTCTCCGTCTGCACCGCCATCGTGGTCGGCGGCGTTCTGACGCGCCTGATCATTCGCGCGCTTTTCGCCATTCAGCGCCCAGCCAGCGTCGTCATCGTGCGCGGCAGCGGGTTCGCCGCCATCGAGGAGCTGACGTCCAAGTACCGCGTCACGATGCCGGAGCTGCTCGAGCTGGAAGCCATCGGACTGCAGCTGGAGGCGCGCGGCGGCGCCGCCGGCGACAATGGCGGAAGCGAGGCCGACGCCATCAACGTCGACGTGACCGCGGCCGACGCCGCGAGCGCATGATGCGTTATGCGGTGGTCAGAGATGAGTGACGCGTTCCACGGTGACGACTGACAGACCGCAAAAAAAACTTTCAGTTCCGTGTGTCGCGCTCGCTCACTCGTCGCAACCTCGTTCACTTGTCCAGCCTGTGTGTGCGTCTGTGTGTCTGTGTCTGTGTGTGTCTGTATATATTCTTAAAAGACAAAACCAACAACACTTCGCGCGTCGCTTCTGTCCGACGAGCTCGTGTAGACGAAGATGCCCGCCCTGAACACGCAGTACATCCGTCTTAACCTCGCCAACAACCCGACGGTGTCGGGCACCCTGATTCAGCTGAACCTGAAGGGTGCGCTGGATTACATTCTGTATGGTCTGAACGGCAAGAAGGTGTCGTTCTGGTGGAAGCGCCACACGGCGGTGTCCTCGTTCGCGGTGGACCAGAGCTTCCAGACCTCGACCAACGGCGGCATTGCCGGCCGCACGATTGAGTTCGTGAAGGAGCGCGCGGCCGACCTTGCGAAGAACGACTTCGGTCGTGCGGTGTTCCCGGGCATCGGTGTGAAGGACCCGGATGACCCGACGCTGATCCTGACGACGGATGTGGATTCCGGCGACATTGCGGACCTGAAGGAGCCGTACTTCTCGAAGAACGCGGGCTACCAGCTGTACGAGCAGCTGACGCTGACGGTGGGTTCGCAGCCCATGCAGCAGCACGTTTGGTGGTCGAACCAGATCGGTCTGGACCTGCGCACGCCGGCGGGTCGCCGCATCTACGAGATGGTGGGCGGCTGGGATGACATCTACACGCGCATCCGCCGCTCGCGCCAGCCGCAGATCTTCTACACGCCGTTCCTGTTCTACTACACGATCGAGACGAGCACGCCGCTGCGCCTGATCAGCTGCGCGTTCCACTCGGTCAAGACGACGCTGACGCTGCGCGGCATCAAGGACCTGATCGCGTTCCCGGCGACGTCGCCGTTCACGGTGAACGACGTGTACGTGCGCCTGCCGTACGTGCCCACGCTGGTGGTGGACCCCGAGATCAACTCGGTGTCGCTGTACCTGGGCGACAAGGTGCAGAACTCGGACATTGAGGTGACGATGCTGACCGAGTACGTGTACCTGGAGCAGGCGGAGCGTCTGCACATGGCGAACACCCCGATGTGCGACATCATGGAGCAGCACACGGCGTGCGAGATCACGTACACGCAGTCGGTGGCGACGGGTCGCTACGGCTCGACGCAGGAGTTTTCGCAGGACATGCACTTCAACGTGCCCATCAAGGAGTTCTGGTTCCAGGTGGCGCGCGAGGCGGATGAGGCGGCGAACCAGCGCGGCAACTTTGACGGCGTGTATGACCCCGTGACGGGCGAGCAGCAGGACCCGATCGCTTACTTGGCGATCCAGCTGAACTCGAACCTGAAGATCCTGGCGGACCCCATCTACTTCCGCCTGGTGCAGCCGTACCAGTACCACACGCACCTGCCCACCGGCTACTTCTACGTGTACTCCGCCGCCATCGACCCGGAGAACCTGAAGGCCACCGGCACCATCCCCGCGGGCAAGCTGGACTCGCTGCAGATCCTCATGGGCCTGCGCGGCACCCTGTTCACGGAGAACTCGACCCAGGTGTACGTGCGCATCTGCGCCGTGGGCATCAACCTGGTCTGCTACTCCAGCGGCCTCGCCACCAAGGCGTTCCTGTCGTAAACAAATACGACAAGAATTCATGCACACGCACACTCGCACACGCACACGCACACGCACACGCACAAGCACACTCCTTCAGTCAGACGCGATCGCTGTCTCGGAAAAAGAAGAAAACGATCGCTTGTTGTTTCCGCATCCTTTTCACTTCGTCGTACTCTTGCACGCACACGCGCACGCACACGTGCACGCACCGCGAGCCCGTTTCGTCGCGCGCTGCACCACTCGTTTACAGCTTTGTATTTCGTAATCGTTCAGGCGGCGGGGCTCAGACGCTCAAACACAATTTGTACTCCCTTTCCCCCCCCCATCAGATCATGGACTTTCTGGCGAGCCTGTCGGGCGGCGACTGCTGGAGCGGACTCGAACGCCGCGCGCAGACGCTGCGCCTGCAGATCAACGGCGCCGCCGGACTTCTCGTCGACGGCATGGTCTGCTTCTGCAAAAAGCACACCACGCAGCACATCTACGAACGCGTCGACGCGCAGCCCATCCTCGCCGCCCGACTCGGCGGCAAACACGACCTCGTCATCGCGCGCAGCGTCTTTGCGCGACGCGACGGCGCCGGCGCCGTCGGCAGCGAGCAGCAGCAGCTGTTCTTCACTGAGTTTCAGCGCGTGCAGAGCCTGTCCGTCGGCGCCGCGCGCGCGGTCGCCGTCGGCGGCTGGCAGGCGGCCTACTACCCCGGATCCTCCGTCACCGTGCTGCCCGTCGCCGTGCTCGACGCCTTCCAGGTCGCCTACTCACTCGCGCCGCTCTCCGAAGAACTGCAACATCATTTCCTGCACGCACTGCTGCACCAAGAAAACGCAAAACACGGACCCATCGGAGGACAGAACAATGCGCGCGCCGTGCGACTGCTCGAACGCGTCGCCGCACAGTACCACGGACTCAAGTGCGAACGACGCAACGCCGTCGCCGCTTTGCGCGCGCAGACGTTTTCCAAGTCCGCGTCCGCCGCTGCTACACACACAACCGCGCACACGACCGCCGCCCCTGAACAGAGCGACGTCATCGACTTCGACATCTCCATGTTCATCTGAGCTCAACGTTCGATCGCGCGCGCGCGATAAACAATCTGAACGTCAGACTGCTCCGTCGGCGCCACCACGTCGTCGTTGTACTTGCACACCACAATCGCGCGCAGACGCCGCGCGACAAGGCGGACAAAGCGCCGCTCATCGCTAGCGTCGCGCGCGACTCGAGCGACGACAGAGCGCGCCGACGACAAGTACATCTGCAGCTCCAGATCCTGCTCAGCAGTCAGCGGACGCTGCACTGCATTGCGAGTTTCGCGCGCAGACAGCACAAATCGACGGCGCGCGCGCGCAGACGAGAACGGACCCACGCGCCAGACAATCAGACTGTCGCGATCGTCGCGCGCATAGCGCTCCGACGCCGACTGCTGCAGGTACATGCGCGACTTGGGACTGCCGTATCTTCTAAAAACCGCCAAGTAGCAGTACTCTGTCATCACTCAACCTTTCCCTTTTTTTTTGTCTGATAACTACGTCGACGAATACGACGAACTTTGACGTCGCACCGTCACAGAAGTTCGTGTGAGCGATTCGTGCGCGCAGACATGTGAAACCAAAAGCGACGTCGGTCGATTCGTCGTTTTCCATGCAGATCTTTGTCAAGACGCTGACGGGCAAGACCATCACGCTCGACGTCGAGCCGTCCGACACCATCGAGGGCGTCAAGCAGAAGATTCAGGACAAGGAGGGCATTCCGCCCGACCAGCAGCGCCTCATCTTCGCCGGCAAACAGCTCGAGGACGGACGCACGCTGAGCGACTACAACATCCAGAAGGAGTCCACGCTGCACCTCGTGCTGCGCCTGCGCGGCGGTTTCGACGCCGCCCACGTGCACGACTCCAACCTCGACGTCGACAACCGCGCGTCCAACCTGGTGACCGCGTAGATTTCAGCGCTCGGGCGCGTGAATGCACTCGGTGAACTCGTACTCTTGACCGCTGCGACACGGCTGCGGCGACGTGCGACCCACGCCCGCGTAGTACAGTCCCAGCACGCCCGGCGTCAAGTCGTCGCGATGAATGCGCGCGCTGCGACAGAATCCGAGCGAGCCCGACCAGACCCACGCAGCCAACAACTGATTTCCACGCAGCTGCGCAAACACCTCGCGGTCGCGCGCCGTCGCTGCTGGAAACTCCGCACGCTCCATGCTTGATTTAGTGATAATTCTGAATGAGAGAGCGCGCGCTCGTGTAAATATCACAGTCGATTATTTCGTGCTTCAGCGCGCGCCCCAGCGGCCGCGCCCGCCGCCGGTTCGCTTGGCGCCGGCGCCGCGCGCCATCCAGGGCGGAGGACGACCGCCGCTCGGCGCCGCCGGCAGCGGCGGCAGCATGAACGCGCCGCCGTCCGCGCTCTGACCGCGCAGCGCCGCCTGACGACGCGCGCGCATCTGGTTCTTGGTCACGCGCGCGCGCTCCTCCGTGCGGTCAAAGAAGTAGACGTCGTGCAGCCACCACAAAAACGACCAGCACATCTTGTGGCGCCCGTCCACGTAGCTCAGATCGGTCACATAGTGCACGTAGATCTGCGACGTCACCGAGTTGGCCTCGTCGTCCTTGATGCGCACCAACGCGCGACGATTGCCCGTCGCGCGCTCAAACACGCCCTTGCGCTTGCTTTTGGAGTCGCTGAAAAAGTCGCGCTTCGGAATGATGCTGAAGAACTCGGTCTGGTAGTTGGCGATCGAGTCCTCGCGCGTGGTCTTGAACACAAACACGTGGTGCGCCTGCATGCGCACCGCTGGCGGAATCATAAACTCGTACTGCACCGTCATGTAGAGCCCGATCCCCATGTGGCGACCGTTGTTGATCAGGCGCTTGAACTCGCGCGTCTTGAAGAACGCCGTGTCGTACGCCATGTCGTCCAGATACAAGAACGACATCGGCATCTTGTTCTCGTCGTAAATCGTCGACATGTAGTGCCCGAAGTCGAGAAACATTTTCAGCAGCGGAATCGTCAGCTCGGGCACGATCAGACTCGACGGCATAATGCGCGACAGCTGCTCCTGACCCTCCGTCGTCGGACAGACCGCCAGACCGAACGTGTAGTAGCGACGATGGTGCAGCAGCAGATTCAACATCATGACCGACTTTCCAGAACCCGTGCCGCCGATCGCAATATTGATCTTGCGCGGCGGCACGCGCGTCTCCAACGAACCGCGCGGATTGTCCAAGTAGCCAATCGTAATCGGCTGGTCCTCGCCACCCGCTCCCGCACCCGCCGACGACGACGCGCCCGCTCCCGAACCGCCGCCGCCGCCGCGACCGCCGTCTGAATCCTCCTCGTCATCCTCGTCTTCCTCGTCGTCATCGTCATCCCTGTCGTCCTCGTCGTCCTCGTCGTCGGAATCGTCATCCTCGTCATCCTCGTCATCCTCGTCCTCGTCGTCGTCTGAATCGTCGTCATCCTCTTCGTCAGCACGACCGCGACGACCGCGCGACAATGCATACTCCTCGTCGTCCGTCGACTCGAACGCCTCCGCCTCGCCCGCGCCCGCACCTGCAGCACCCGATCCCGCACTCGCCGACGCACGAGCGCGACGCATAAACTCCAGAAACGAAGACGCCACCTCCGAACGACGCATGTTCAGTCACAACCTGAAAACCTACCAAAAACCGCAGCGGTCGCACACACACGCAATTTAACGTTGAGTATCATTGCGTCGAGTGCGCGAAGCGTCTGCAGTACTGAGCTCGCGCAGCGCAACAGTGACGTGTCGCGACGACGGCGACGCACCTCAACGATCCCTCAAGTCTATTTCGACAGCATACAGAAAAAAAACACTTGTGTAGACCACCACCCCCGACATTCATTAATTGCATCATTGTCTGATCATGTCTGACGATTCTGATTCCGACGATTCGTGCGACGTCGCTGATCCGACGACCGCGTGCTCCGTCTGCTGCTGCAGCAGCGCGGCGCCGCTGCTGCGCTGTCCGCAGTGCGCCACCCTGTCGTGCGTCATCTGCCTGGCGCGGCGCGGCACGCACCCCGTCAACGCCTGCTGGTCCTGCCCGCGCAACTTTACGCTCGACATTGAAGACGCGCGACGCGCCGTCTGCGAAGCGCGCAGCCGAGTCGACCACCTGCTGCGACCCTGGCTGCAACTGGCGCGCACCGACGACCTCGGCGACGAAGCGCGCGCTCACCTGCTCGTCGCCGTGCAATCGATCGCGCCGCGCGAACGCGCCCCGCTCGGAGGCGCCGGCGGACTCGACGCCGTGCACCGACACGTCTCCGCGCTCGCCGCCGCCGAAGCGATCGCGCTCGAAGCGCAGAGCATCAGCTGCCGCTGCGGCGTGCGCGTCTCCGTTTACGACATTGACTTCGACGCCTGCATGGCGCTGACCTGCACGTGCGGACGCCATCTGTGCGCCGTCTGCGGCACCATGTGCGCCAACGCCGACATCGCGCACGACCACGTGCGCATCTACCACGCAGAAAACCTGTTCATGACGCAGCGCGACTACTTTCGATGCATACTGCAGCGCGCGCGAGCTCTCGCGATTTCAGTGGCGTGGATGCTGGACGCCGACCTCGCTCTGCTGCGCGCGCCGCTGCGCGAAACGTTCACCACGCTGCGACGACGCGTCGCCGTCAGCGCCGACGCGCGCATTGCCGACGAGGACATTTTTCAGCTGCAGGACGAGTGCGCGAGCGCGCCGCCGCCGCCGCCCGCCGAGTCGCTGGGCGCGCTGCCCGCCGCGCTGCTCGCCGACCACGCCACGCCGGCGCTGCTGCGCACGCTCGTGCACGCGCTCGCTGACGACCTCGAAGACGCGCGCAGCTTCATGCAGCTGGGCGGCGCCGCGCTGCTCGAACAGCTGACCGCACTGTCCGCCGGCTGCCACACATTTCCCCACAAGGCGCTGCGCGACGTCGTCGCACGCGTCGCCCTGCAAGTCAGCGAGGACGCCGCCACGGACGCCCAACTCGCCATGCTGTCGCTGCCCTGCGGAGTGCTCGTCGCTGTCGAATCCGTCGCACTCTGCATGCGCACGCATGATGAAAAGGAGGCAGCGGAGCAGGAAGCGGAGCAGGAAGAGGAAGCGGAGGAGGAAGCAGAAGAGGAAGAGGAAGAAGAGCAGAGACCGCGCCCGCGCCCGCGACGTCGCGCTGTCGGTGCAAGATCACAACAGGAGCAGCGGAACGAGAGCGTCTCCGTCACAGTCGCCGGCGCGGGCTGGCGAGGCTGGACCTGCACGGCGCTCGCGCTGCTGCTCATGTCGCCGCTGCACGCCGCCGTCGCCGTCAAAGACACGACCGCGGTCTGGCGACGACTGCTGCGCGCCGCCGCCGCGCTCGACTGCTCCGAAATTGACGCACAGACGCTGTCCGGCATCGACGCCAACGACTGCGCGCGCATTCTGCTGCACGCGGCACAGTCCGACCGCGAAGCTGTCGAATTCTGGCATCTGCTGCAGCGCCCGCGCGCCGCCAGCGCCGCGGTCGGCGCCGCCGACCGCTTCCTGCGCGCGCTCGACGCCGCCGCCTGCGACTCCGACTTTGCGCGCGCCGCCGCCGCCGTCATCGCGACCGGAGCACTGACGCGCGCTGTCGGCGACGGCGGCGACGCATTCGCGCAAAAAATGATTCAGCTGGGCGGCGCTCTGTCGCTGCGCGAAGTCGCACTCATCTGCGACGCGCTCGAACCGCACGCGCGCGTCGCCGCCGTGGTCGCGCTCGCGCCGCCGCGCGCGCGGGAAACGGCCGCCGTACTCGCCGGCGCCGACGAAAACGCGCTCGCACTCGCGCTCGACCGACTGCTCACATCGCGCGACCTGCGACTGCGACTGCTGGAACGACTGCTGCACTCGCGCAGCCATCTGCACGCGCTCAGCAACAATATATGGGATCGATTTGACGCGCGCGACATTCTTGAACTGCTGCAGCGACGCGTGCAGAGCGCAGCAGCCGGCGCCCAGCGGCGCGCCGACGCCTGGAGCTGCGTCAACGACATTGCGCACTTGATTGTGCGCGCGAAAGAACGGCGACGCCGCAATGAGTCTTGAATCAAAACACGAGATGACGTCGATCGCCGCCCACGACTCTGTTGAATTGCTCACGGAGTCGGACGACTCGCACTCCGACGCCAGCGACAGCCGACTGCGAGGCGGCGGAAAATCGCCCTGCAGTCACATCTCGCTGGCGTTTGCGTCGTCGTCGTCCTCCTCCTCCTCCTCCTCTTCCGACGACGACGATGCGCAAAAACAATTTAGCTGCACCAGCTCAAGCAGCAGCGACAGCGACAGCGACAAAAGCAGTAGTAGCAGCAGCTGCGACTCCGCGACGGGACCGGCAGCCGTCGAGCGCAAGCTGCTGTCCATGCGGCGCGGGCGGCGCTGCTACGACGGCGTGGACTGGCGAGCGTTTCCGCAGTCGGACGCCGACGCGCGCGCGCGCCTGCGGGCGTGGATCGGATTTCAGCCCGCGCCCGCCGGAGCCGCAGCCGCAGCTCGTGCAGGCATCAACGTGCAGTTCGGATCCGAATCCAAGTGGACGGCAGAACAGCTGCGCGCCTGGGTGCGCAACAAGCGGGTCGACCCCGTGTCCGGCGCCGCCGTCGAACCCTTCAGCAACATCTGGTGGGCGCTGTCCAACGCCGCGCGCAAAAAAGGTCTCGGACGCACGCTGTTCGACTTTGAAATGGATGACGACGATGACGACGATGACGACGACGACGACGACGACGACGGAGGAGGCCGCAGACGCGCGCGCGACAGCGACAGCGACAGCGACGACAACAAGGGAGCACGCAGACGCGCGCCGCCGCGCACGCGCACGTCGCGACGACAAGCGGCGCGCGAGCGCAGCGGACTTAAGCGCGACGATGAGGACAAGACTGCTGAGCAGCAGGACGACCGAGACGAAGACCAGGACGAAGAGGCGGACGAGCCGCTGCCGGGTCAGAGAAAGAACAAGATTACATCGAAGGATCGAGACTTCGCGCTCTACGAAATGCTGATTGAACAGGTGAAGGAGAGCAACAAAAATCGACGAGAGATCAACGCGATCGCGTTCGGTCAAGCCGCCGCCGCCGCCGCCGCACCGAAACCAGACGACGAACCCGACGCGGCACCCCGCACGCCCGCACGCAATCTGCAAAGTGCTCTCGCCGACGCAGCCTCTCCCGCAAAAAAGTGATAGAACTGTGTGTGTGTCTAGCGATCGAAAAAAACGAGCGATTGATTAGACCAGTACAAACATAATACGCGATCACGCGCTGACGGGCGGACGCGCCGTCAGAATGTCAGCGAGCGACTGATGCACCAGTTGTTCAAGATCATCAAATGACACCTGAGCAGGTATAGCGCCAATCGCTTCGAACTCAAACACGCCGTTCTCCGCCGCCGTCGCGCGCGCCATGACCACGTGACTGTACACGTCGCGGCGCGCGGCTGCGGTGTCGTCTCCTTCTGCTGTAAAGCGATCGCGAAACTGTTGCAACGCGCTCGCGTGCATCTGCAGTCGGCGCAGCACGAAGTCGCGGTCCGCGCGCCAGTTGTCGATCGCATCCAGATCATTCACCTCCTCAATCAGCTGCGTGATTTCTTGAAACGACGCTCGGGCGCCGCCGCGCAGACGCTCGTCGCCATTGTCTGGAGCACTCGGGTACGATCCCATGATGAAGGGCTGGAGGTACAGGACACGATCGCGGTCGGTCGGATTTTATCTCGACTGCTGTCCACACGTCACTGCGGCGCTGCGCGAGCTCAGTACTGCACGTCACTGTGGAACAGCTCAGTACGGCGGCCTCCACTCGAGGATTTCTCGGTCCTAACGGACCTCAAACCTCTCATTCCGACTCGACGCAGACGCTTCGCGCACTCGAAGTTTTCTCGGCGCTTCGCGTAACGGACCTAGAAAACTATCATTTCAACCCGACGCATCAGTACGCTTCACAGCAAAAAACACAGATTGCGAGTACTGCTCGCGCATTTGTCATGCGGTTCGAGATAAAGTCGTTCGACAACGCCATCTACAACGTCAGCCCGCGCGTCTGGGGCAAGGGCGCCTGGATCTATCTGCACACCAGCGCGCTCGTCTATCCGCGCGACGACGAGCGGTCTGAGGAGGCCACGCTGCGCCGCGAGGCGTACAGAGAAGAGCTGCGCGACCTGCCGCTCGTGGTTCCGTGCGCGGAGTGCCGCGGACACTTGCGCGACGAGCTGAAGAAAATCAGCATCGACGACGTCAACAGCTACGATCACTACAACTCCGTCATCCTGTGGCTGCACAACCAGGTGCGCGAGCGGCAGCAGAAGCCCGCCATGTCGCCCGAAGACGTGATCGCCTGGCTGCGCAAGGAGGGACTCGACCCCGACGACTGCCACGCCTGCAGCATCAAATCCAACGAGTCGTCCTCTGCACAACAAGCAAGCAAGCGCAACGCACGCGCCAGCACGTCCGGTGCATCTGACGACAGCGACAGCGACAGCGAAGAACAGACGAGGACTGCGGCGCTCGCAGTCTGCGCACTGATCGTCGCCGCCGCCGTCGCCACCGCCTACTACGTCGCGCGGCAGCGCAAACAGCGCAAATAAAGTTTTTTTTTCTGATTCACGTCGACTCTTCACACGCAGGAGGAGGCGCCCGCGCTCTCGCCCACCTCGACCAGCGTCGTCAGCATGGCGGCGCGCGCGCGCTTTGACGGCAACGACGCATTCGTGTCGTTCACGCGACGCTGCGTGCGGTCGCGACGCTCGCGCGAACCGAGCGCAAACTCGCCCACCGTCAAGCCCAGCGGAACCAGCACCGTGTCCAAAATGCCGCCGCCCAGCAGCATAGACGTCTCCGCACCCAAATTGCGATACAACGCGCGCGCCACGCAGCCCAAACGACGCTGATCCTTGTCCGACATCTGACAGACCGTCTCCACGCCCGCCAGCATGAAACGCGTGTAACAGTAGCGATCTATCGTCTGGTAGTACGAATCGTCCATCTGATTTGAGTATGGATCAACGAGCGCGTCTCGATTTGCGCACGCACGCACGCACGCACGTTCGCTTTCGCGTGCGCTCACATTATAACCTGTGAGCTGTAGAAAAATAGATCAAATCAATTTCACCACCATTCTGCCCATGAGCGCGCTGCACGAGCTGGTGCGCGAGGTCGCGGAGCGCTGCGGACAGTGCGACTGGACGTCCGCCGCCGCCGTCGGCTGGGCCGCCTACGACGCGCACGTGGACAACCGCGTCAGCGACCCCGTCGACGCGCGCGAGGCGCCCGACGTCGCCGCCCTGCTCGTCCTGCTGCTCTCCATTCCCGACCGCAACGCCGCCTCGTCGCGCGCACTGCTCGCCGTCACACAGCACGCGCTCGACCTGCTGGAAGCGCACCACCAACACATTGACCGACATACACAGATCGCGCTGCACACACGACTCGCCAACTTCTTCTGCGAAGCCTTTCTGCTCGACAGCGCGCTCGCACATCTCCAGCGCATCGTGCTGCTGACAAAGGCGCGCGACGCTGATTCCGCACAAGACGACACTCAACTGATCGACGGCGTGCGCGGACACTGCGCGCTGCTGCTGGCGCACTTTCACCAGCCGCTGGAGGCGCTGGCGCACCTGAGCGACGAAGGACGCGACAGTCGACGCAGCGGAAGCGACGGCGCCATGATTGCGCACGCCGCCGCCGCGATCGCGTACTTCGACGTCGGCTACGACCAAGAAGCGCGCACACACATTGCGCACGCCACGCGACTGCTGTCCAGAGCACTCGCCCGCACGCCCGACTGGCTGCAGTCCACGCACCTCTGCTGGATCATGTTCTCCGTCCTGCAGGTCGAACTCGCCATCGACCTCGACCCGCGCGCGCCCACAGAATGCGCCGCCGTCGCCGCCGTCGCCGCGCCGCTGACATCCGTGCGCAACGACACGCGACAGCTGAAATCAGACGACCGCGACTGCGACTTTTCTCACCCCGTCTTCCAGCTGCTCGCGCGCGCCATCCTGCTGCTCGGCAACCCCGCCAACCAGGACCAGTCCGTCACACTGCGCGCGCTGCAACTCATGCAGACATTCCTGCGCGCACTCTACGGAATGGCGCGCCATCGACCGCACATGACAGATGTCGCAACCGCACAACTCGCCGCCGAATCACACGCCGGCGCTGCTGAAGGGCGTCACTGCGTTCAGATGAACGGCAGCGCGGCAGAAGGGCGTCACTGCGTTCAGATGAACGGCAGCGCGGCGGTGCACATTCTGCCGCGACTGCAGCTGCTCGTCGACCTCGCGCGCGGAGCTGAACTGACTGAACTGCAGCTGCAACAGCTGCGCGCACACACCCTGTCGCCACGCATGTACAACACACTGCTCGACGTCAACGCGCGCGCGGCACGCAGATCCGCACACGCAGCACACGTCGCCACCTACCCGCGCAAACGAGCGCTTGACGAGGGCGACGACGACAGAGATGACAGCGATGACAGCGACGACGACGACGACGACAGCGAGCAGCAGCAGAAACGAGCAACCGCTGCTGCTGCTGCTGTAGCGACAACGACAATTACGCCTCTTAACGAGCGCGACACTCAGAAAACGTGCTACGTCATGTGACGTGTCAGAAACGATGAGCGTCAAACTGACCAACACACAATACGAATCGATAAATCCGCGCGTTTCGCTGCGCACGCATCTTGGCGTGCGATTTGTCATTCGTCATTCTCACAGCGACAGCGAACGGCGCAAAGCGACATGGAGTGCGCGATGTGGAGCGAGCTCGTGCGCAGCTTGCGCGGTCGCGCGCTGCACCCGTTGGTCTGCGACTTTGCGCGCGCCGCCGCTGATCTGCAGCTGGACGACGGCGACCTGCGCGAATTCAGCTCGCTGTACGCGCGCCTGCTCGCTGTCGCTCTCGCTCAACCGAGCGCGCGCTCGAACGTCGTTCATCAAAAATCGTTCACAGCCGGACCTGAAGCCATTCATGCGGACGAGAACGAATACGAAGAAGACAACGTCGCGCACGAGCTCGAGTTCGCCATTGAACAGCTTCGCAAGGCGCGGTTCACACTCATTCTGTGCGAAAATGAATCGAGCTATTGACGATTAAAAAGATGCAGAAAAACGCGGAGCGCGCGCGCGTTTCTTTCCAAAGCGTTAAAATTCACAACGTAAGAGTCCAGTTTATTCTGAACGATTATGACGGCGTGGTCGCGCGCGCTCGTCGCGATCGACTGGGCGCTGCGACTGAGCTGCGTCTCCTGTCTCGCGCTCTCCTGCCTGCACTACCGCGACTGGGCCGCGATCTCGCGCAGCCTGCGAAGAGCGCGCACGGAACTCGCGCGCGCCGTCGCGCGCGTAGAACGCACGCTGCCGGCGCTGCGCCATTCGCTGATTCCAGAGGATGCGCGCATGCGACTGCTGCGTCTTGACTACGAGGTTTGGGCGCGCCTGCCGCAGCTGCCGTCGTGGGACGAGCTGCAGTTTATCGCGCTCGCCATTCCATCTTTGCACGCGCCCGAGCGCGCGGCGAGCGACGGCGACGACAGCATCAACAGCAGACTGCTGCAGGACGAACTGCTGCAGCCGTATTTTCGCGCGCGCGACGAGGTCTGCGCGCGAACCAAGTTCATGCGACCCGTCATGGCGCGCGGACCGCTCGCCGCCTACGAACTCGCCATCGCGTCCGCCGTGCTCTTCGTCGCGTCGCGACTGATTGCGTAGAAAATCATGCAGATGGAAAATAATTATAGCTTCTCACGAATGCGCAGACCCAGCGCGCGCTTGACGCGGCCGGACGGGTTGCGCAGACCCTCGTGCTCGACATTCAGATCGAAAATGACGACGCGGCCGGCGCCGTAGGTCACGTCGACAGCGGTCTGTGATGCTGACGACGACGAAGGAGGCGCAGGAAAGAAGCGCGTGCCGCCGACGTCGCAGTCGTCGGCGTCGTTGCAGTAGATCAGCAGCTTGTGGGTGCCCGGAAACGCGGGGTTGTCGCGATGGCGCTCGATCGGGCGCGCGTTCTTGGCGAGCGTGACCGTGTCCGTGCGCTCAAAGCGGTCGCTCAGACGCGGAAAGTGTTCCAGCGCCGCGCGCCAGACGACGGCCGCCGCGTCCGCGTGGTTCACGACCTGCGTTCCGTACGGCGCATCCACGGTCGCGCCCTTCCAGCCGCGCCACAAATGACGCGCCTCCTGCCAGAGCTGGCGCTCCACGCGCGCAAACAGAGCGCTCGCGTCCGGCAGCGCCGACGGCAGCGCCGACGGCAGCGTCTGCACTAAGCTGTCATTCACGTCGTCTCTGACAGAAGCAGACGACGACACGTACGAATCAGCCATGAAAAAACTTTACGCTCTCGTTTTTTTTTCCTTTCTTTTCAGAATGCGACTTGGATGATCGATCTGCGCCGTCGTCGTCGTTGTCCATCTTTTCGTGCGTCGTGATTTACTCGACGCATGGGTAAAACGCAGTGTCATGAGCGCGCGGGACTGGGAGCTGACGCAGCCGCCGCAGCCGGACCAGCCGGTGGGCTACGTGGGCGCGCACACCGTCGGCGGCAGCGGCGCCTTCACCGCGCTGCCTGGCGCCGAGACGTACTCCTACGACGGACCCGGACAGGTCATGATTCGCGACGACGGCGACGACGCGGGCGCAGACAGCTACGGCGAACCCAAGCGCGACGTGTTGGTCACGTTTGCGCGCGCGCGCTTTGGCGACCGCCCGTACTGGCGCGCACTGCTCAGTGACCGCACGCTCGCCGTCATGGCGCGCCGCGTGCGCGCCGAAGCGCACGAAGCGCTGTCGTCGCAATTCGGCTACTTTGAAACCACAGAGACGCCGTTCGTCTGGTCCGAGACGCACGCGCTGCAGAACCTGATGTTCTCGGTCGAGCGCTTCGCCTTCGCCAACCCGCCAGAGAGCCCGCCCGACCGACAGGCGCTCGCCGACTGGTGGCGCGACCTGGTCTGGACCGTCGCACAGGTCTACGCCGACAACCTGCGACAGGGACTGCTCTACAAACAACGACTGACCGAGGGACCCGTCAACCCCGGACTCGTCGCACGACCGCGCGCGCCCGACGCCGGAGCCGGACATCGAGAACTCAACACCGCACCCTACGTACTGTCGCACCCGTGGGGACACAACGGCAACTTCCCCATGCGATAAAATGTCGGAAAAAAACGAGTGCATTGCGCGACGACTACGACGACGACGACGACAGCAAAGCGATTGTGAAATACATGAGACAAACAAAAACACACAAACAAACGCAAACACACAGACGCAAGTAGAAGCGCGCGCTCCGTTCGCCATGTCTTCCTCCGCTTCCGCCGCCTCCGTGCTGTCTGAAAAAACAACATCTTATTTTGTCGCCATTCAGCAGATCGATCCCGCGCTCGACAGCGCCGCAAGCCGCGATCGACTGTTGAACATTCTGTCCAGATCGGTACAGATGCTCGACACCGGGTCGCGATCCATCGCGCTGATCGGACGGCGACCGCAGGCGCGCGAAGAAACCGTCTTCAAATTTCTGTCCAACGACCCCGCGCGACCGCTCGTCGTCAGAGTCAAGGGCGCCAACGTCTCGCTGCAAACTGTTGACGTGGCGCAGGCGCTGCACGCCGCGCGCGTATCAAACCGACTCAGCGCCTGCGCCAACGCACCCGATCACCGATCGCTCAAGATCACGTGCGCCGACGTGCTGCGCGTGCTGCAGCGCGGACCGCTGCTCATGATCGAGGAGACGCTGCTGCCGGGACAGTCGCTCATGCAGCAGATTGTCGAGCTGGGAAAAAGGTCAGACTCGCCGCGCGACGCCATCGTGCTCAAGGCGTTTGTGCTCGGCGCCACGCTGCTGCGCCTGCACGCGCTCGGCTTTGCGCACGGCGAGCTGCGACTGCAGAATTGCCGCGCCAGTTCGGAATTCGCTCTGGGCGTGAGCGGACTGTGGCGCGCCGTCCAGCTGCCCGACGACCGACCCGACCTCAGCGCCGCGCTGCGCCTGTACGACGTCGCCAACGCACTGCTGCTGCTGCGCAAAGACATGCGGTCGAAAGCACAAGACCGCGCCATGCAGTTCGCCATGGAGACTGCACTGCTCAGCGGCTACTTTGTCTCTGACGACTTTGTCGACTCCGCAGACGATCTGCTGCGCTGCGCGCGCGCCGGCGGCACGCTGAAAAGCAGCGAGGGCGGATCCGTCGCCGACGCCGTGCTCGCCGTCGCACTCGCCAAATCCATCCTCGAACCGCAATACGAAAACTTCTGGCGCGCCGCCGTCGAAGCCGACCGCGAAACGACGACTGCGTGAGCTCAGCGCACGACAGAGAATCGAGAACGATAGTCAGCGCCACCAAAAAAAAGTCGCTTCATGTCAAAACAAGAAACCAAACAAGGTAGGACGGCGTTTCCTGCGAATGGGCGCAGTCGCATCGCATGCAGAGCGCTTGACACTGTCCGGCGGCGGCGGCGGCGGCGGTCTCAAACGTCGACTGCCCACACTGTCGGATCCGTTTTCTGACGACTTTGCAGCGTCGCCTGCAGCGCCAGCACCCGCACCCGCACCCGCGCCCGCGCCCGCGCCCGCACCCGCACCCGCACCCGCACCCGCATCAGCATCATCATCAGCAGCAGCAGCACCCGCGCCCGCATCAGCAGCAGCAGCATCATCAGCAGCAGCCGCGCCCGCGTCCGCGCGCTTGCCCACGCGGGAGCAGCCCTTCACGCTCGAGACGGATCTCAAAATCTGTTACGATACAGGTCAGATTCCCGAGGAGGTGTACGCCGCTGCCGACCGCGTGCTGCGAGCGATGAGAGAACGGCCTGCGACTCGACCGTTCGCGGATCTTATGACAAGAATGTACTGCCATCAGTGGGAGGCGTTCGGACGTCTGCTGCAGAACGATCGTTTCTTGTACGGCGACGGGCCCGGCATGGGGAAAACGCTGACGACTGCCATCGCCGCCGTGCTCAAAGTCGTCAACGATCGACACGATCGCGTGCTCGTCATCGCGCCCGCGCAAGTGCACGCCAGCTGGATCCAAGAATTTAACAGCGTCAACAAGGCGCTACCCAGAGGCAACCGACTGCCCACGCAAGTCGTCAGCGGGCGCAGCGAAGAAGAACCCATCGAAGCCGACTCGCGCGTCATCATTACCACCATGGACACCTTCCGAGGATCGCGCGAGATCGTCGAACGCGCCGCACCCGATCCGGTCTTTGGAAACGTCGCCTTCAAAGTCGTCGTCGTCGACGAAGCGCACGAAACACTCGCCAACGAGTCCACGCTCGCCTACAAGGCGCTGCAAAAGTACATTCGACAGTTCCCGTCCAAAGACGTCGTCGTCTGGCTCCTGTCCGGCACCTTCGCGCCCAACGAACCCAACGAACTGCGCGCCGCCTTTCGCCTGATCGATGAATTCGTCGACACCGAAGACGACTTTCGACGCGCGCAACAGAGATCCATGATCTACCGAAGACTCGCCATGGTGGTCAACATGCAGCCCATCGTGCGAGAAACACAAGTCGTCCACATGGAGCAGCCGTTTACCGCGCTCGAAATAAACGCCCAAGCAAGATCGCACAACACCAAGTGCATTAGCGTGAAACGACACCGCGAAGGTGCCGCCGCCGGCGCCGCCGGCGCCGACTACTCGCCGACGAACGTCAGCGACCTCGTATTTTCCTCCGCCAGCACGGGACTGACCGTCGGCGCCAGACTCGACGTCGAGCTCGCCGGCGCCGCCGGCGCAGCCTCGCTCGCTACGTCCGCGCACCGCATCGTTGACGTCTGCAAACTGAGAAAAGACGCCGCGGAACGAGCTCGCGTCGTCGTTCAGCCCGCGTTCCCATTCAGCACACGAACGGGCGTCGACGTCGTCGTGCGGCGACGCATCACCGACAGCGACTACCGAGGCGCGGGAGCAGGCGCCTCCACGACTGAGACGCGATTCACGCTGTACCCCATCAACGCGGAATTTCGCAAACGCGCCGTCGCCCAAGCCATCGTCGACATGATCCGCAGCGACCCCGCACCCGTGCCCACGCTCATCTTCTTTCACCACGTCTGCCTGCGCGAAGAGATTGAACGGCAGCTCGCGGCGCAGACTGACCGGGAACGCTTCTCGTACGTACCCATTCATGGCGACGTCTCGACCGCGCAGCGCGACCAGAACCGCATAGCCTTCCAAAAGAATGCGGAAGCCAACATCGCTCTGCTGTCATTCTCCGTCGCCGGCACCGGCATCAACCTGCAGCGCGCCACGCGCGTCATCATTGCAGAGCTACCGTGGAACTTCGCCGCGCTCGAGCAGGCGGAGCACCGAGCCTGGCGCATCGGTCAGGAAAGACCCGTCAACGTCAAGTACCTGCTCTGCGACAAGGGACTCGACGCCTACCTGTTCTCGCTCATCATGCTCAAGATCCGCAGAGTCGCGCTCGGACTGCCCGCGCTGCCGCTGCCGAAAGAACTGCAGGTCGCGCTGCAGCAGGCGCGCGAGCACGGACTGCAACTCGAAGACCCCGACGCCGACGCCGAAGCCGAAGCCGCCGCCGCCGCATCGTCGCAATTCGAACAACGCAAACGACTGCGCGAACAGCGACAGGGACAGGAGCATCAGCGAGGCGAGCCGCAAGAACGCAAACGGTCGGGCGCGGCGGCCAGCGATCTGGAGAAAGCGCTCAAACCCGCGCGCGCGCGACCCGACGGCGCCAAAGCGCGACAGCGCACGCGCGTCGTCTGGCTGATCGACCACGCTGAATACATTAGACGATTCAAGGAACAGAATGCTCAATTGACGGACGAGACCGACGGAAACTACGAGCGACGAGCTGAAGGATACGCCAAGCGATGGAACGACTACGAAATCTCGCGCGCGCTGTGGTGGGACGACTACGCGCGCACGCGCGCCGGACGATTTATGCTGGCGAGAAGGCGCAACGACCCGTACGACCACGACGTCATTGACGACTTTGAAGCGTTTGTGCGCGCAAAGGAGCTTGGCGGCGACACTGCAGGCGCCAGCGAGGAGGACATCGGGAAAGAATTTGATCGGCTCTTTGGCGCCGACGTTAGCAGCGACGAGCAGTATCAACGCGATCGACAGACCTACATTGCGCTCAAACAGCGACAGAATGAGCGCGACGTGCAGAACCAACGCAAACTGAAAATCGAGGCGTGGCGACAGAGCCAAGAGGGCGGCGACGCGGACGATGACGAAGCCGCCAGCAGACCGACGACCGCCGCCGCCGCCACCAGACCGCCGCCGCCGCCGCCGCCCGCCGCCGCCGACGTCAGAAGACAGACGACGACGACCGCCGCCGTCAGCAGACCGCCGCCGCCGCCGACGCCGCCCGCCACCCCAGAAGAACGAGACATCGCAACCCGCGTCATCGCTCAGCTGCAGCAACAACCAAGATCGAGCGCAGCAAGCGTCAGCAGTGACGAAGTGATTGCGGAACTGCGCAGATATCGATCAGACAACACACGATTCAACGAAAAAATCTTTACAGAATACGTTCGAATGCTCTTCCGCCGTCGCTAGCATCGTCACTGTGGAACAGCTCAGAACGTCGGTTCGGTCTACACTCGAGGATTTCTTGATCCTGGCGGACCTCAAACCTATCATTCCGACTCGACGCATAACTACTTCTGCTGCTGACGCACCGCGCGCTGCAGACGGCGACGGTCCAGCAGCGTGTAGACCAGCGCAGCCGCCAGCAACAGCACCACCGCCGCCGCCACCGCGCCACCCGTCTCCTGACTCGAACGACGGTCCTCCTGCTCCGACTGCGCCGCATCGTCCTGCGCAATGCGCGCGCGCAACACGCGCTCGTACATGCGGTCCAAGTCGCGCGCACGCGCGCGCTCGCGCTCTCGCTCGCGCACGTGGTCGTCGCTCGCGCTCTCCTGCACTTCGCCCTCAAACTGTTCCGAAAAAGGCTGCGCGCCCGGCAGCTGAGCAATCAGCGCTCGACGCGAAGCAGACGACGACTCCGACATGAGTGACGCAAAAGCGCCGTTTATTAGCTATATCCTGACGTGATCGATTGCGATTGCGTCGTCGTCTTCGTCACACACGCGCGCGCTGCTGCTGCTGCTGCTGAAGTCCGCACTGCTTCAACAAGTCGCGCATCTCCGCCAGCGAAGTCGACGGCGGCAGCGCGCCGTCCGCGTCGCCGAACGCGCGCGACTCTGCGTAACACACCTGCTCTAACAGTGCAGGCAGAACGTGCTCGACCGCGTACGCGCGCGTCAGATAGCGCTCCGCGAACGCGCGCCCGGCGTCGGCCACGCGCTGCGCGGCGCCGTCCGCACCTATGTTGCGCAGCACCCAGCGAATCTGCGACTCCAGATTGCTCAAGTCGTGCTGCACGGGCAGATAGTGCACGCCCGCCGTCAGCTGACGCGTGTACCACATCTCCAGCGGCGCCAGCGGCAGCTGCGGATGACCCGACACAAGCAGAACGACCGAACCGCTCGCCAGCTGCGCGCCCAGACGACTCGCCGCCGCGTGCCCCGGAACGTACACCTGCATCGCGAACCTGTCCTGCTGCGCCTGCGTCATGTAATACTCGCGCCCCACCGCGAGTCCCGCGAACGCGTCCGCCGACGCGTGCTCCATCGCACCCGTAAACGGATTCACCTTGTCGCGCTCGTTCAGACCCACCAGACGAGCGTCCAGCAGATCCGGAATCTGATGCGACGACAGGCGCGCCAACGCAATGCGCGGGTTCGAACGCGCGTCGCAGCCCCAGCCGGTCGCGCTGCCGCGCCAAACCGCGCGCGGCAGCCGCTCACTGAGCGGAGTAATAGATGATGAATCAGAAGATGAAGACGAGGGCGCGCGACCCAGGTCGGCGGCGATCGGTAGCGGCAGATCTGCAAAGAAATCCAGCTGCGTGTAGGGCGACGCGAACGGCATCATGGGCTGCGCGCGCGCGCGCACCGCGTGCGCGCCGTCCGCGTACGGACCGCAGACGTACGGATGCGCGACGCCGTCCGCGCGCGCCAACGGATGGTCGCGCTTGTTCAGCACAAACTCGCACCACGCAAGCCGACCGTCGCGCGCGCGAATCGCGCGCAACGACTGCACGATCGCGTCGCGGTACTCGCGCAAGAGCTCAAACGACCACGCCGGCGCCGGCGCGACCGACGCCACGTTGCAAATCACGCCCGCATTGCACCACCAGCGACGCGGGTCCGACACAAAGCCGCGCTGCTGCTGACTCAGACGCGACACGTTCGGACACAGACGCTGCAGGTCCCAGCCGTTTTCGTACGACACGTTGCACAGCGGCAGAAACATGCGTAGGTGCTCATTCACAATCAGCACGTACACCGCCGCGCGCGCCTGCTCAAAGACGTGCGTCAGCGTGTTGTCCAGCGCCTGCTGGAATGCGGACGATGACGGCGACGATGAAGGCGACGAAGAGAGACCGTAGTGCTGACAGAGACGACCGAACTGCGGACCCAAGCAGCGCGCAACCAGCTCGTCGTCGCTCGGCGGATTCGGCTCAAACGGCGCCGCAATCGCGCGCAAACTGTCGCGCACGGCGCCGATCACCGCGCGCGCCTCCGACAGATCCGTGACCAAAGAGAAGTCAACCTCCGACGACGACTGCGTCTCCGTCTCTGACTCCACCAAGTCGAACGCGTGAAACGACGCCGCGCCCTGCTTCGACGACATTCAACGAACGCAGACTGATACTTAATTTCTTTTATGTCATCTAACCCACGATTGGTTATTCCGACGCTATATTTTTTCGCGTCGTTTCGTTAGCGTGCCTTAATTGTCTTCATCAACATTTTTAACAGCAGCAGCTCGAGCAGAGAACATGCACGCGCGCGTACTCGTCGTCGGCGTCTGCACCGTCATCCTGGTCATCCTGTTCATCAGCACCATCACGTCGCGCAACGCCGGCGCACTGCTGCGCTCGCTCATGATCGCGCTCTTCGTCGTCTACGTCCTGCTCATCAGCTGCTGCTGCTGCTGCGTGCTACGATTCAACCACAACAACGCAGAAGACGCGCGCGCCGTCGCGCCCGACCGCGACGTCGAAACCGGCGGCTTTGACAGCGACCTATCCTACCACGTCACTGTGGAACAGCTCAGTACGGCGGCCTCCACTCGAGGATTTCTCGGTCCTTACGGACCTCAAACCTCTCATTCCGACTCGACGCAACTGCACGCCGCCGTCGCACACCAGCACACGCCCATTCTCATCCGCTTCGGACGCATTCGACTGCTCAACTCGTATTTTTTCAGAACGACGCGCGTCGCCTGCGCCGACCAAACCACGCAGACCACGCAGACTGAAGCTTCCGCAGAATCTGCAGAAAACAACGACAAACTCGTTCAGCTATGAGAAACAAAAAAAAGCGAAAGATTGATTATGTACACGTGACACGCGCGCGCGCGTACGCAAATAACACACAAAGATAGAACTAGAACTTGAAGATGGACGTCAGCGACGTGCGCGCGACAGACGAGAGCGTGTTTGCGGCCGCGCTCTCCGCCGTGCGCGACGCGCGGACCGATCTCTGGCTGCGCGCGCGCGAGGTCGCCGGCGAAGACCCCGAATTGAAGACCGCGCTGCGAGAAGGCACGCTCGGATGGATGGGACACGTGGACAATATGATGCTCGAATTCGTCGCCGCGCGCGACAACGTGCTCGCTGCACGACTGCACAGACGCGCGGAAACTTACGCAGACTACGAACGACGACACATGCTGTTTGTCGCGAGGACAGAGACGACGCCGACGGAAGCGACGACGGCGGCGGCGGCGGCGCCAACGACGACAGAAGCGACGGAAGCGACGGAAGCGACGGAAGCGACGGTGACAACGGCGAGACCACATACCTTGGCGAATCACGCGCACGAAGACAGAGACGAAGAGACCGAAGACGCGGACTCGACGCAGTACGAAGACGACGACTGGACGCCGGCGGAGGCGCCTGCGTCGGCGCGAACAACAAATCACGCGCGCGAAGACGAGGACTCGACGTCGTTCGATAACGACGACTGGACGCTGGCGCTGGCGCCGGCTCCGACCTCAGTCGGCAGCGGCGGCAGCGACTCGCGCGTGACCGGAGAACGATAGTACGCCTCCAGCACAGAGAGCATGTCTGTGCACAAGCAGCACGCGCCCTCGAACCGAAAGCCGCGCGACGCGTACTTTGACTCGCGCGCAGGCAAGAACTCGCTGTTGCGCACGCGAATCAGCGCGCGATCCACCGTGCGCGTGCGCAGCGCCAGCATGCCGCGGTCGGAACTCATCACATAACCCGCGCGCGGGTCGTACGCAAACTCGCAGCACGGCAGGTCAAACTGCTGAAACATGTGCTCAAAGTCGCTAAACTGGTGAAGAATCACCTGCAGCTGCAAAGAACTGGTCGACAGCGTGTACGCCATGCGAGACACGCGCACGTCCACGGTCGCGCTCTCCGACTCGAGCGCCGCCTTCAACGCGTGCGCCAGTCGCAAGGGGTCGAGCGAACCGCGGCGGCGAATGCAGAAAAGATCCACGTCGCCACTCGCAATCGCGCCGCCGCTCGCAATCGCCAGCGCCGCGCCGCCCGCAATCACCCAGCCCGAACTCGACTCGAGCTCCAGCACCGCGCGCACCGCCGCACTCGACACCACGCGCTCGTACGCCGCGCTCGCCTGCATGCTTGACTCTCTCTGACAACTTGTAAAAAAAAACACGGTTTGTTAATCAATCAGTCGCGCGCGCGTTTCGCTGCGGATTGATCAGATCGATCATGTGTATTGCGTTGAATGGCGTGCGGAATAGTGAATGGTTCAGAATTAGGTTCAGCGCGTTACAACAGATGCAGGTGGCGACAGTGAGCGAGATCTACGGGCTGTTCGCCTGCGGGCTGATCGGTCACGCGCGCGCCTCGCTTCTGGAGCGCGTGAACGAGCTGGGCTGCGACCGAGCGAACGAGGACGAATTCGTGCGCGCGCTGCAGCTGCGCGCCAGTCCGACCGCCATCCTGCTGCTCTTTGGCGAACTCGAACTGCTGCGCGCACTCTGCGCGCGCGGCATGAACGCGCTCAGCCCGCTCAGCACCGAAACAGGAGACGTCTTCATGACCGCGCACGAGATCGCCGTCTACCACGCCGACCGCGACGCGTTCGAGTTTCTCAACGACATTCAGCGCGCCGATTCGGACGACATGATCGACGACCTCGAGCGCGGCGAGGAGCTGTTTCAGTACATGGTGCTCGCGCAGCACGGCATGCGCGCGCGCTCCGAGCGCGGCGACTCCGCGCGCAGCATTCGGCGCGCCACCATCGACCGCACGCGCAAGACGATCGAGCAGCTTTTCCCGGAACACGCGCGCAACATGCACCTGTACAAGCGCTTCATGAGCCCGTTCTCGTTTGTGCGGCTGGCGCGCGCGCTGGGGCTCGCGTGCTGCATCTTTCAGAGCAGAGAGCTCGTCGCCGAGTTTGAGCAGAAGACGCCGAGGCGGCGCATGGCGGGCGTGGACCAGAGCGCGCGCGACCTGGAGGGACCGCGCTGCAACGTCAGCGCGCGCGCGTCCGAAGACCTCGGACCCGTCATGTTCACCAGCAACCCCGTGCCCGTGCGCGACTTCGAAGGCGCGCTCGTCGCCGTACGCGTCGCACTCATCACCGGACCGCTGATCAAACCGTACCTCATCCGCACGCTGATCGACAGCAACGACGTCGCGCTGCCCGTCAGCTGGCGCCCAGAAGACGCGCGCGAAATCTACGTGCGCGACGCCGAGCTGCGCGGTGAATCGCTCTTTCTGACTTGACTCTCACTACTTGTCTTGCGCGATGCGATCCGCCCAGTCGCGGTACGAAACGTGCGTGAACAGCACGCGGCGCGGAGTCGCTGAGTAGATGGCGCACAGAGCTGTCGCGCGCGCCACCTGCGTCAGAATCTCGGCCGCGAACGCCTGCTCCGGCGTGCAGCGATCCCAGCAGAGAAACGACGCCGCCAGAGCGTTCATGAACGCTGCAATCTCCAGCGGACTGGTCACGCACTGGATCGCGGAATCGAATTTGCGATGCTGCAGCGTCTGCGCGCGCTCGAGCGTCGAGTTCAGAAGCGACCACGTCGAGCTAAACGATTCGACGCGATGACGTAGCGAAGGCAGCGCGCCGTGCAGAACGGGTGCATACAGACAGATGATGAGGATTATTAAAGTCCAGAGCTGCAGAAAGAGCGACCCGAGCGACGTGCTCGCGCTCGCGCCGCTGGCGCAGTCGACGCCGACCGCGAGCGCGAGCCCGATGCTGCTACAGAAGCACGCCACGCTGCGCAGCACGGACGCGCGCTGATGCAGCTTGACGTACAGAATGTGCAGTCTGCCCGACGGGTCTGACGCGTCCGACAGCGCGCGCACGTCGTCCTCCGTCAGCTCCGACTGCAGAAAGATGGTAGGCAGCTCGCCAGCGATTCGGCGCGCGAGCGGAGATTCCGCCGTCTCAACCCGCATGACAGAACGACAGACGAAGCAGCGCGCGCGAAAAGCTTCAAAGCAGGGCTGACAGCTCAGAAAGCGACAGCCGCGCTCGGAACAGACGAGCTCGAACGCCGTCGCCTCCGTGCTCCAGCAGGCGACGCACACGCGGTCGGAAGGCTGCTGATCCGTCATTCAGAAAGACGAGTCGCTCAAAACGAGGCGCAAAGTGTACGCGCGCAAATAAACTACGTTTGTGTTAGCTACATTCATCATATCGTCACGGAATTGCGATACACATGTTTGTTTTTAGCTGGATGCGAGCAGCAGGGCGTGGCGGCGCGCCTGCACGACGGCGGCGAGACTGGAGAAGCCGCCGCCGGAGACGCAGCCCAGAATGCCCGCGTAGCGCAGCGCGGGCGACGCCGGCACCGACACGGCGCCGTCGCACGAGTCCAGAATCGCGTCGGCGGCGCTGAGCGACAGCGCCAGCTGCGCGACGCGACACAGATCCTGCGCGATCGGACCGGTGTTTGTGTACGGCAGCTGCAGCTGCAGCGCGGGCGACGTCGCGCCCGACAGCGTGAGCGCGATCGGCTGCCCGCTCAGCACGCACGTCAGACCCACGCTCGCGCCGGCGCGCACAATCACGTTGCCGTTGAAGT
>Ga0172373_10000647_pt1 | contig 57032 bp, 56 predicted proteins | sample Lak10m_2_FD_114546 | JGI IMG/M metagenome (GOLD analysis project Ga0172373, IMG submission 114546) | Freshwater microbial communities from Kabuno Bay, South-Kivu, Congo - kab_092012_10m | ecosystem: Environmental > Aquatic > Freshwater > Lake | place: Democratic Republic of the Congo... | reverse complement strand
GACCGGGGAGGGCGCGGGCACACCCGCTGGGCCGACGGCCGGAAACAGACAGTCCACGCCAAACTGCCAATCCGTTTCTTCGACGAGAAGGGTGTGCCCCGACTCGCCACGTGACCTCAACGAGCCGAACCGCCGGATGCGGACCCGCATGTCCGGTGGTGTGGCAGGGGAACGGCGGGAGCATCCCGCCGTCCCCTATGCCGATCTTCCTTCAGGCGATCACGGCGTCGTCGTCGTCGTCGGCGCGTCGAAGCGCCACTCGTGCGCGTTCCACGCGACCGACTGCAGCAGGCCCGTCGGGCGCCAGCCGGAGAAGCCCTTCGGCGTCACGCTGACGTCGACGCGGTCGTAGAGGGGGATCATGGGGACCTCCTCGCTGAGGATGCGGGCGATCTGCCGGTGCAGCGCGCGCCGCTTCGTCTCGTCGAGGGTGCGCGATGCTTCATCGAGCAGGGTGTCGACGCGCGGGTCGCAGAAGCCGGGGTAGTTGCGCCCCTGCCAGGCGTTCTGCGCCGACGGCTTCTGGTCGCAGCGCCAGTAGGTCTCGTCGATCTTGTTGGGCTCCCTGGTCCACGTGAACATCACCATGCCGTCGAACTTCCGCCGGCGGATGGTCTCGCCAAAGAGGAGCTTGGCGGGCTGGTTCTGGATGGCGACGTCGACGCCGACGGCCTTCCACCACCCGACGAGCAGCTGCTCGACCTGCTCGCGCAGCCGGTCGCCGGCGGTGCTGTGCAGCGTGAAGCGCAGGGCGACGTCGCCCTTCCTGCGGACGCCGTCGTCGCCGACGACGAAGCCGGCCTCGTCGAGCAGGGCCTTCGCCCTGGCCGGATCGTACGGGTAGCGGACGACGCCGGGGTCGTCGTTGTCGTCGGGCTCCGACGAGTGCGCCACCGGCTGCTTGCCGCCAAAGAGCTGCTGCACGAGGGTCTCTCGGTCGAGGGCGGAGACGAGGGCCTGGCGCACGCGACGGTCCTGCAGCGCCGGGTGCTCGAGGTTGAGGTCGATGTGCTCGAGCATCAGCGCCGGCGTGAAGTGTGTGACGGCCTCGGGGTGGCGGGCGGCGAAGTCGCGGGTCTGTTCGAAGGTGAAGCCGATCACCGAGATGACGTCGACGGCGCCCGACAGGAACGCGGCCTCCATCGTCTGCGTCTGCGGGATGATCTTCCACACGATCTCGTCGAGGGCCGGCTTCATCGCCTGCGCGTGCGGGTTGCGCCGCAGGCGGATGTGGCTCTGGGGCACCCACTCGGCGACGGTGAAGGCGCCGCCGAGGAGCGGGCGTGTGCTGGTGTCGCCGCGCCCGAGGGCCCGCTTGTCCTTTGCGACGACGGGGCCAAGGAGGTGCTTCGGCAGCGGCTCGTGGTTGCGGAAGTAGGCGTAGTACGCCGACGGCGCCGCCCACGTGACGACGAGCGTGCGCGGGTCCTTCGCCTCCATCCGGGTGACCCGCATCGCCTGGGCGCGGTCGATGACCTCGAGCTCCGGGTCCTTCATGACCGTCCAGCCAAAGACGAAGTCGTCGGCCGTGACGGCGACGCCATCGGCCCAGAAGAGGCCCTCCTTGAGCCGCCACGTCACCGTCATCGTGCCGTCGGCGTTCTGCACGACGCCGCCGTTGTCGACGGTGGGGATGGCCTCGGCGGCCTGGGGCACGAGCTGCCAGCGCTCATCGAAGACGGTGAGCATGAGGGCGCCGGGGCGACCGATGTGCTCGGCCGCATTCATCTCCTTGAACGGCATGAAGAGCGTGTCGGGCTCCTGGGTGATGCCGATGACGACGCGCTTCTTCGGCGCCGCCGCCGTCGTTGTCGATGTCGACGAGGTCGACGACGACGCTGACCGCTCGGGGCAGCCAGCACACAACAGCACACAGAGGCCTACAGACAGTCCGGGTCGACGCATGGGGGCACTCTGCCACCGATGGCGGTCGCACTTCATGCGGGGCGCGTCGGCTTTTGCCATCATGGCCCCATGCAGCGCGTCGCCTCGATCGTCCTCGCCACGGGCTTCTCCCTCGCCGCCGCCTTCGTGAGCCTCGCCTGGCTGGAGCGCCCGGCCCGGCCCGCCTGCCACGGCCACGCCGCCCGGCCAGCCTCCGTCTCGGTGGCCACGCCGGCCGTCGGCGACGGGGAGTCGGAACCGTCGGCGGACGCGGGGGCCGTCGATGCGGCGACGCTCAAGGGCCTGTGGTCACGGCACCCCGACGAGAGCGGCCGCGAGGACGCGCCGGTCGCGTTCTACTACTTCCACGACGGCGGCATCGGCCTCTACCGCTACGGTCAGATCGGCCACAACACCACCAACAGCTACCGCTGGGCCATCGGCGAGCACCATGGCGCGACGCTGCTGGTCCTCACCTGGAACAAGACGGGTGCAGTGCAGCACCTGCATGTCCGCCTCGAACAGGACGGCCGCCGGACCCTCGTCGTGCGCGGTGATCCGAAGAACCCCGGCGTCGCCGAGAGCCGCTACGTCTTCGTGCCGCCGCCGTCGTCGCTGGCGATGGCACCCGACCTCGTCGAGCCGGTGGCCTCGCTGTCGCCTTCGGCACCGACGGGCGGCATCGACGATCGCCTGTGGATCGACGAGCGCCGCTTCAAGACCGGCGGCATGGCGTTCTCGCTCTACCAGCTGCGCAAGGCTGGCATCGACGGCCGCGGCACCGGCTGGCACCACGTCGGCGACTACGATGACTGGTCGACGGAGTCGCTGTCCTACCGGCAGCTGCGCGGCGACGGCGGCGTCGACCGCCTCGACCTCGCCTTCACGCTGCGAGGAGATCGCACGACGACGCCGGTGCGCATCGACGTCGACGCCGCCGGCAAGCGCTCCCTCACCCTCGCTCGCGATCCGCGCGACTTCGGCGCCAGCCACACCTTCAAGGACGGCGGGCCTTCGTTTGCCGCCTTCGCCCTCGGGAGCCCCGCGCCTTGACCGTCCGCGCCCTGTTGTGCGGAGCCCTCGCCGTTGTCGTCGTCGCCGGCGACGCCTGCGACTGCAACCGCAGCACCGCCGCCTGTGAACAGACCCTCCTCGCGCTCTGCGAGTACGAGGCCGTCTGCCTCGATGGCGAGCCGATCGAGTCCTGCGTCGCCCAACGGCCGGACTTCACCTGCACCGTCGACGTCGCGTCGTCGGCGACCTGCGTCGACGCCATCAACGCGGTGCTGCGCCGCGACTGCGCCGACCTGCCGGCCGACCTCCCCTGTCCCCTCCTGACCCAGTCGGGCCTCTACGAGCCCTGCGGCGGCGACCTCGTCTGCGCCGACCAACGCGAGTGTCTCGATGTGGCTGGCGAGTCCCTCTGTTCGGTGGCCTGCGACGACACCACGGCCTGTCCGGTCGGCGGCGGCTGCTCCGACGGCAACACCTGCGGCGCCGGCTGCGACGGCGATCGCTTCCGCTGCACCACCGCCGACACCTGCGTCGATGGCCGCTGCGAGCCCTGCGCCGACCGCTGCTTCCTCTGCGACACCGTTGTCGACGGCTGCGACTGCAACGCCTTCGTCGACGGCTGCGCGCCCGACTGCCCGGCGTTGTGCGCGGCCTGCGACAGCGTCGTCGACGGCTGCGACTGCATCGCGACCCTCGGCTGCCCGGTGCCCTGCGTCGACGACAGCGTCTGCGGCGAAGGCTTCTGCAACGGAGGCTTCTGTGAGTAGGGCCGCCGCCGTCGTCGTCGCCGTGGCGCTGCTGGGGGGCTGCGCGACGAACCCGTCCCCCGACGCCCGCCTCGCCAACAACCTCGCCCAGGCGACGGTCATCGTGGGCGCCCCCGTCGCCGCCGGCGTTGCCATGAGCCGCACCTTTGACGCCTCGCTGCGCGATGACGAGGGCCGCCTCGTGCCCGTCGCGCGCCAGGAAGGCCAGCTCCACCTCGTCGAGGGCGCGATCATCGCCGGCGTCACCGCTGCGGTGGCTGGCTTCTTCTGGGGATTCATGGCCCTCGAGGACGCGCACTGGGCCGCCAAGCACCCGCCGCCGGCGCCGTCGACGCCGCCCGCGGTCGGCGACGCACCGCCGCCACCCGGCGTTGATGAGGCGGTCCTCGATCCGCGGGGTGGCGAGGCTCCTTGATCGAAGCGTCGGGTGCGAAGGGCCATTCTGAAAACGCCAGCGATGCCCGATCTGGGCGGACACTGGCCGGACGCAGCCGGACACCGACCGGACAGGCGGGTGTTGGCCCACGGAACAGCGGTCAAGGCGCGTCCGGTCGCGGTCCATCGGGCGGCATCGGCCTTGCTTGTCAGAGCGCATGGATGCTTCGGCCGTGTCTTCCCAGATGCTCTCTGCTCCGCCTCGACTGGCGACGAACGATGGCAGCTGCCGCGTCTGGTTGACCGCCGAGCCCTGGGGCATCGCGTCCGTCGTCGATGGACGCTTCACGGCCGAGTGTGTGGGATTGCTCAATCAGGCGTACGAACTCGCCCTGCCGTCCCGTCCGCCCGGTGTCCGCATGCATATCCTGCATGACTGGCGACGCGCCGTTGCCTACGAGAGCCAGGCCCGCACCCTCATGGTGGAGGCGGCGAAGGTCCAGCGCGACGTCCTTGGGACCGTCCACATCCTGCTGGGCAACGCCGTTCCGCCGCTCGTCATGATGGGGATCGAGCTGGCCCTCCTCGCCGTGCGCCCCATCGGCACCGACATCCGCGTGCTGCGGACGGCGGAGGAGCTGCGGGCGGAGCTGCCGCGCCTGCGCGTGACGCCCCTCCACGAGCGGGCGCCGATGGCCGCGGCCCGCTGACCGCCTCTACGGCGCCGTGACGCAGATGCCGCCGCAGGTGTCGGCGCAGGGGTCGCCGGCGACGCAGCCGGGCGGCGGCGCACACACCGGCGGCGCCGTCGTCTCGCAGATCTCGCCCTTCGTGCACTCCGCCGCCGTCTCGCACTGGCGGGCCTCGGGCACCCCGGCGCAGGTGTCGACGTCGGCGCAGATGTAGCAGGCAGACACCACGGCGACGACGCTGCCGTCGAAGCACACCGGCGGCAGGCGCCGGCAGTCGGCGACGCTGCCGTCGTCACAAAGGCCGAGCTCGGGGACGGTCTCGCAGGTGTCGACGTCGGCGCAGCGGTAGCAGCCCTCGAAGGTGGCGACGACGGCGCCGTCGGGACAGCGCGGCGGGATCCGATCGCAGAGGGCCTCGCTGCCGTCGTCGCAGCCCTGCCGCGGCGCGAGGCAGGTGACGGGGTCGACGCAGGCGAAGCAGCCGGCCTGGCGCGCGAGGGTGAGGCCCTCGTCGCAGATCGGGGGCTCCCGCTCGCAGCCGGTGGGCACGCCGTCGTCGCAGGGGCCGAGCTCGGGGACGGTCTCGCAGGTGTCGACGTCGGCGCAGCGGTAGCAGCCGTTGGTGATGGTGACGACGGCGCCGTCGGGGCAGCGGGGCTCGACGCGGTCGCACAGGGCCACCGAGCCGTCGTCGCAGCCGGTGCGGGGCTCGCAGGTCAGCGGGTCGACGCAGACGAAGCAGCCGTCCTGCACGGCGACGACGAGGCCGTCAGCGCAGTCGGGCGGCAGGCCATCGCAGACGAGGGGGGAGCCGTCGTTGCAGCTGCCGGCCTCGCAGCGGCCGTCGATGCAGCGGCCGTCGTCGCAGTCGGCGTCGTCGTCACATGGGGCCGGACAGCGCCACACGCCGCACAGGCCGGCGTCGGCGTCGAAGACGGCCCCCTCACAGCTCGGCTGCAGCGGCGGCGCGCACTCCTCCTCGATGACGAGGCAGGTGCCGCCGCCAAGGACGGTGGCGAGGCCGAGGGTGACGAGCGCGACGGGGAGGGCAGCGGAGCGCATGCCCCCAGTATGCCCCGCGCCGGCCGCGCCTGCGCGCCCGTCAGTCGACGTGGCGGGTGAACTGCACGAGCGAGCGGCGGATGTCGCGCGGATCGTTCGACGGCCACAGCCAGCGCGGCAGCCGCGAGAGCGCGAGGCGCTTGCGGACCGGGATGGCGTTCCAGGCCTCGAGGGCCTCGCGCTGGCGGGCCTCCTGCTCCGTCGGCACCGTCACGACCGGGCGGGTGAGGCCCAGCTGCGGCGACGGCGGCGACGACGCGATCTGGGCACCGCCGGGCTGGCCGGGGATGGTGCGGCCGGGGGCGAAGCTGCCATCGCCGTCGGCGTCGACGTAGATGGGGTTCGTCAGCGCGTACGGCGTCGTCACGAACGTGAGGCGCGGCTGCAGCGCCCCCTCGACGGAGGCGAAGCCGAACGAGGAGCCGAGGGCGCCGATGACGTCGGTGAACTGCAGCGGCGGGATCTCGTTGGGGTAGATCGACGGGAACAGCGAGCTGCTCTCGGCGAAGGACGCCACCTCGACGACGACGAAGCTGTCGCCGTCGATGCCGTCGATCGCGACCTCGAGGTCGGCCGTGGGGTGGGCGACGTCGAAGGGGCCAAGGATGCGCACGGCCTCGCCGTCGCCGACGAAGACGCGGGCCTGGTCGGCCTTCACCCACGGGGCCTGCTCGACGTGGATCTGCAGCGTGTGGCTCGTGCCCGAGACGGTGCCGCCCATGCCGGTGGTGCCGATCTTCACGCGCACGAAGGGCCCGTTGGTCATCAGCAGGTCGCCGGCCTTGAAGGCCGCGACGACGTCGTCGGGGCTCACCTGCGCCGGATCGTCGCTCGGCGCACGGAAGTAGGTACGCGGCGAGCCGGGCTCTTCCTTTTCGGGCTCGTGGCTGTCGGAGTTGGCGGTGCCCACGACCTTCTTGCCGGTCTGGAGCAGGTGGAACCAGTCGTCGACGACGCCGGGGAAGGCGATCGGGAACTCGGCCGGGTTGCAGCGGCCATCGGCGACCTGGGCGTCGGTGCGGGCCTCGCAGGCGGCGGCGTTGTCGCCGAGGCAGTTCTCGGGGACACAGTTGCAGAGTTCGTCGGGGACGTCGTCACCGCACTCGGGGCCCGGGTACTCGCGGAGCACGTCGCCAGGCTGCAGCGGGCAGCAGGAGACCGGATCGCGGGCGACGCCGGCGGGCACCTTGAAGGTCTGCAGGAACTCAAAGCGCTTGCCGTTGAAGACCTCGATGGCGTCGAACTCGAAGGAGAAGGCGTCCCGGCTGAACTCGGGGTGGGTGATGGGGTCGGGGGCGATGAGGCCGCTCTGGCCCTTGACCTCGAGGGTGTCGGCGTCGACGCCGTACTGGTCGAAGTAGCCGAGGATGCTGTCGCGCGGGTGGTTCACCTGCAGGACGATCGGCTGCACCTCGTCGGTCCCGGGCTTCTTGCGGCCCAGCGCCCGCAGTTCGCCGAAGATGTCGCCGGGCTCGCGCAGCGCCCACTCGAAGCTGCCGTAGGTGCGGCTCTTGATGGTGTCCTCGTCGATGCCGTCGCCGCGTTCCAGCGGGAAGCCATTGAAGTGGCCGCGGTCGATGGTGGTGAGCTCGAGGCCGACGGCGCTGTTGACGAAGCGCTGCAGGCCCTTCTTCTCAATGGTGGGGCGGTAGTCGACGACGAAGTTGTGGTCGGTGCTGACGGCGTATTCGACGCCTTCGCCGGCGTAGCTGGTGATGCGGTCGGTGAGCGCGGCGTTGCTGTCGAGGGAGAAGACCGAGTGGAGGTGGAAGTCGCCGCCGACGTAGCCGGTGGTGTCGACCGTGCGCTTGAGGGTGGCGTTGACGGCGACGGTCTTGCCGGGCTCGAGGATCACCGGGATCTCGACGCGGTCGTACTCGAGGCCACGGCCGACGACGAGGGTGTAGCTGCCGGGGCGCGCCGTCATCGTCAGCGTGCCGTCGGCGGCGTAGTCGAAGTGCTCGATGTAGCGCAGTGTCGAGGCGTCGCCGGCGACGTCGGGGATGAAGTCGGTGTAGCGGAAGGGCTCGCCGATGCTCTGGTCGAAGAGCCAGTCCTTCGGGTCCTCACCGACGTGCTCGGGCGGGGTCACGCCGACGAGGGTGACCTTCGCCGGCACGCGGCCACGGCCCTCCTCGACGACGGTCACGGTCACCTGCGCCGGCATCGGCACCGCCAGCTCCTTCTGCGTCGTGGCGTCGGCGCTGACGACGACGTCGGCGAAGCGGGTGCTGGCGAGGCCGTCCTTGACGACGACGAGGGTGTAGGTGCCCGGCGGGACCCGACCGCGGAAGCGGCCACCGACGTCGACCTTCATCTGGCTCACGCGGGCGCCGCCGTCGTCGATGGCGACGACCGAGGCGCCGTCGACGCCCTCGCCCGAGCCCTCATAGCGAACGCGGCCGAGGATCTCGCCGGTGCGCTCGCCGACGAGCGAGTAGGCGACCTCGGCGATGCTGGCCACGTCGCCGTCACCGACGATGAAGGAGCGCGAAAACGTCATCTCGTCGGCGCCGCCGGGGGCGAAGTCGTTGTCCTCGAGGCGCTCGGGGGGCAGCACCTGGAACACGCCGGTGAAGGCCGAGGCGAGGAACGGGATGTGGATCGAGTACGGCTTCGCGTTGGCAAACTGGTCGGCGTTCTTCTCGACGAAGTTGCGCGTCGGCTCCGTCGGCGGCTCGGCGACGAGGCCGTAGGAGACGTTCTTGCCGGCGGAGGCGATGAAGTCGGCGGTGATGCCGGGCAGGGCGGGCAGCTGGACGCTGTCGCTCGCGTAGATGTCCTCGAGGGTGAAGCGGATGTCGAACCCGGCGGGGTGCGGCGCAAAGACCTTGTTGCCGGCGCCAAAGAGCAAGACGTCGCCAAAGGGCGTCGGCACCACGGCGTCGCCGAGCTGGGCGTTGGGCAGGTTCACGCCGCGGCCCACCGTCTGCACCCGCGTCGTCATCTTCACGTGGCGGGCGTCGGGCTCAAGGACGTAGCGGGTCTCGAAGAACAGCTGCGGGTCGCCGCGGTTGTCACCGAGGAGCACCTGGTTCACGTTCTGCGTCAGCGCGATGAAGTCGCCGCCGAAGCCGCGCACGACGAGGACGGCGGCCTTGCCGTCGCTACCGTCGTTTTCGATCTCGACCGGCGGCAGCTTGTCGCCCGTGGTCGGGTCGAAGACCTCCTGCGGGTCGAGGGCCTCGAGGAAGAACGCCGGGAACATCTCGCCGAAGTTGTCGTCGCCGGTGCCGCCCTCGCTGGTGCCGCGGCCGCTCTGCTCGCGCACGAGGTCGGCGTCGAGGAGGGCGCCGCCGAAGACGCCGAAGCCACGGGAGAAGCCGGCGTCCTGGATGAGGAAGCGGACCTTGCCGTTCTCGAGCATCCAGTCGCCGACCTCGCCAAGGGCGCGGGGGCCGCCGATCAGCTGGGCCCGCTGCTCGACCCGGAACGCGCGCGACTTCGGCGGGGACTCGCAGCCAGCGACCGCCAGCAGGCTGGCGAAGACGACGACGGAAGAGAGGATGCGCATGGCACAGGCATGCCACGAACGGGGCCGGGCGTCATCCGGGGCCCAGCGGGTCGGGGCAGGGCCGTCAGCGGCGGGAGAAGACGTCCCAGAAGACCAGCGGCCAGGCCAGCACGAAGAAGATCGTGAGGAGCATCCGCATGGCGGGAAGGTCGTCGGCGTCGTCGAGTTCGAGGCCGAGGGCCATGTCGATCTCGTCCTGCATCCCCGACCACAGGGCGGTGGTGGTGCCCATGCCGAGCACCAGATATGCGATCAGGAACATGGCGGTGAACGACACCTCCGCCAGTGTAGCCCCCGGAGCCGCGCCGTGCAGAGTGAGACCCCCCCTGCGTCAGATCGCACCGCCTTCGTCATCGCCGGCGTCCTTGGCGCCACCGGTGTCGCCCTCGGCGCCTTCGGCGCCCACGGCCTCAAGGGGTGGCTGCAGACCGTCGACAACGGCGCCCAGCGCCTCGCCTGGTGGCAGACGGCGACGGAGTACCACCTCTGGCACGCCCTCCTCGCCGGCATCCTCGCCAGCCAGATCCACCGCTTCCCGCGCCTGCGCACCGGCGTGCTGCTGTGCGTCGTCGGCACCCTGCTGTTCTCGGGCAGCCTCTACCTGATGACCCTGACCGACCTCCGGGTCCTTGGCGCCGTGACCCCCTTCGGCGGCGTCGCCTTCATCGTGGCCTGGTTGTGGCTCGTGATCGGCACCCGCCGCGCCTGAGGTGGGCATCGGTCACACCTGCAGGATCGGGCCGTGCCGGCGGGTGGCCGGCCGTGTAGCCTTGGGCCGACCTTTGGAGGTTTCCATGCGCGTCCCCGTTGTCTGCGCCGCCCTCATGCTGGCGTCTGCGACCCTCTCCCTGCCGGCGGCGGCTGCGCCGAAGGCCACGAAGCCGATGGAGAAGGCCCCGGTCGTCGCCGTGCTGCCGTTCAAGGTGCTCAACAAGGAGACCGCCCTCGCCCACTACGGCGAAGGCGCCGCCGACACCGTCATCAACAAGATCGTCAACGACAAGACGCTGAAGGTCGTCGAGGAGAGCCAGCTCGACAAGGCCATCAACGCCCTGTCGCGCAACCAGACCGGCCTCTTCGAGGAGGACTCGGCGCTCCAGATCGGTCAGATGGTCGACGCCCGCTACATCGTCGTGGGCTCGGTCCAGATCGTCGGCGTCGACGCCGCTGGCAACACCACCAACGCCCAGATCAAGGTGAACGCCCGCGTCCTCGAAGTCGAAACGCGCCAGCTCCTCGTCAGCGAGAGCGTCTTCGGGCCCATCGCCGGCGCCTTCCAGCAGTACGACGAGATCGGCGCCCGCCTCGTCGCCAAGGTCACCGCCCACCTCGCCCAGCGCACCGACGGCGCCAGCGCCGACACCGTCGCCGTCGACCAGCTCATCGGTGAGGGCAAGGGCTTCGACCCCGCCTTCCCGGTGAAGTCCGGCGTGCAGAAGGACCTCGGCAAGGCCCTCGAGTTCTACAAGAAGGCCGTGGTCCGCGACCCCCGCTCCGCGCGCGCCTTCCTCGCCCTCGGCCACGCCGAGCTGCGGTTGAGCGAAGAGGTGCAGAAGTCGGATCCGGTGCGCAGCCGGGCGCTCCTCACCGAGGCCCGCGACCACCTCATCAAGTCCACCGACGCCGACGGCAACAACCCCTTCGCCCTCACCCAGCTCGGGCGGGCCGAGGGCAAGCTCGGCCGTCATCCCCAGGCGCAGTTCGCGTTCGAGCGCGCCCTCGCCATCGACAGCAACTTCGTCGCCGCCCACTTCGGCCTCGCCGTCGCCCTGCTCACCCAGGGGGAGCTCGCCGGCGCCAGGGAGCAGGCGGTGCTCGCGAAGAACGCCGGGGAGTCACGCGCCGACGGCCTGCTGCAGAGCATCGACCAGCAGATCGCCCTCCAGAAGGAGAAGCCGACGGCCGCCGCCTCCAAGTGAGCCGGCCGCCACGACGACGAAGGCGTCGGCCACCGGCCGACGCCTTCTTCATTCATCGGCAGGCGAAGCGCGACGGGCGACTGCGCGTCGTCGACTTCGGGGCCTGAAGCGCGAGGCAGCGGCGGGCGTCCGACGCGCGCGGCAGCGGCGGGCGTCCGACGCGCGCGGCAGCGGGGATTTCGGGCGCCTGCGCCCGAAATCAATACATGCCTGGATTTCTGCGAGTATTCCGGACGTGGCGGTTCCTCCGCCACGTCCGGAATACTCACAGAAATTCAGCGGTGCCGGTCGGACAGCTCGGCGTAGGACGTCGCCGCCACCAGCGTCGACATCTGCTGGCGATAGCGGGTGACGAGGTCCGAACGCCGGCGCTCGGTGGCGTCCTTCAGGGCAAGCTGCAGCTGCATATAGGCCCGCTCGGCGTTGATGAAGAACGTGAGGGCGTCGAGGGAGACAAGCAGGCACGAGCGCGTCACCGACGCCGTCCCCCGCTCGAACGAGCAGGTCACGCCGTGGGCGTTCTTCATCTTGAGGGTGGCAACGGCGAGGGCGTCGGAGCGGCGGCCGCGGGCACCGTCGAAGCCGGTCGACACGGAAAAATCCTCGAGGGCGATCGTCTTGAGGCTCGGGAACTCGCCCGCCCAGGCGCGCAGCACGCCCTCGAAGAAGGCGTCGACGAGCCCCACGCCGTGGCCTTCGACGTCGACGACGTCGTTTTCGGGGTGGCGCCGCAGGCGGACCTTGACGTGGACGCTCGTGGGCTCCTCGACGAGCTCGAGGCGCTCGAGGGAGAAGGTGCGGTAGCCGTCGCGCAGGACCTCGTGGGCCAGCTGGTCGACGCGGGCGGACTCGGGGTCGAGGCGGGGCTCGGGCGAGGCGGGCGTCTGCTCCATGGCTACGGGGTACGGTGTTGCCGGTCCGCTTTCAAGCGTCGCGAGATGCGGCAGCGTGACGCGAAGGGCGCCCCCCGGGGTGGTCGTCGTGTCGCTTGAGGGATCCGTTGACTGGCACTAGGGTCCGACGCGTTCGCACCCAGCCTTTCCGGAGGAACCCATGGCCACGAAGAAGATTGCAATGATTGGCGCCGGTCAGATCGGCGGCACCCTCGCCCTCCTCGCTGCCCAGAAGGATCTCGGCGACGTCGTCCTCTTCGACGTCTTCGGCGGCACCGCGAAGGGCAAGGCCCTCGACCTCAACCAGCTCTCCTCGCTGTCGGGCAACGACGCCGAGCTCTCGGGCACCGACTCCTACGCCGACATCGCCGGCGCCGACGTCTGCATCGTCACCGCCGGCTTCCCGCGCAAGCCGGGCATGAGCCGCGACGACCTCCTCAACAAGAACCTCGAGGTCATCAACCAGGTCGCCGACGGCATCAAGCAGTACGCGCCCAACGCCTTCGTCATCGTCATCACCAACCCCCTCGACGTCATGGTCTATGCGCTGTGGCAGCGCTCGGGCCTGCCGAAGAACAAGGTCGTCGGCATGGCCGGCGTCCTCGACAGCGCCCGCTTCCGCACCTTCCTCGCCTGGGAGATGGGTGTGTCGCGTGAGGACGTCTCGGCCTTCGTGCTCGGCGGCCACGGCGACGACATGGTCCCGCTGCCCCGCTTCTCGACCGTCGGTGGCATCCCGCTGCCCGAGCTCGTCGAGATGGGCATGATGAAGCAGGACCGCCTCGACGCCATCATCGACCGCACCCGCAAGGGCGGCGGCGAGATCGTCGGCCTCCTCGGCAACGGTTCGGCCTTCTACGCGCCGGCCCTGTCGGCCATCGAGATGGCCGAGGCCTTTCTCAAGGACAAGAAGCGCGTGCTGCCCTGCGCGGCGCTCCTCGAGGGCCAGTACGGCGTGAAGGACCTCTTCATCGGCGTCCCCGTCATCATCGGCGAGGGCGGCATCGAGAAGATCATCGAGGTCCGCCTCAACGAAGGCGAGAAGGCCCAGTTCGCGAAGTCCATCGAGAGCGTCAAGAAGACCTGCGCGGAAGCGAAGCTGATCTGACCCTCCCCCCCCGCGCCCCCTCTTCGAGGGGGCGCGTCCGTCTCCGCCTTCGCGCGGATCCGGACGAAACGGGGACGGTCGGCGTCGGCGGTCCCCGTTACATGAACGTCCATCACCGCAGGTGTTGGACATATGAACTCCATCTTGTCTTCCCGGGCGAGAGGCCCCAGAGCCGAGGCTGTCGATGTCTGAAGGTGAGCGCGTTGTTCGTGGTTCGAAGAGCCCCCTCGAGGTCCTCTCGCTCTTCGTGAACTCTTCTGTCGGTGCCAAGGTCATCATGGGCCTCACCGGCCTCGTGCTGTGGGGCTTCGTCCTCGGCCACATGGTGGGCAACCTGCAGGTCTTCCAGGGCCGCGAGCCCCTCAACGCCTATGGTGAGTTCCTCCACACCCTCGGCCACGGCGCCGGCCTGTGGGCGGTCCGCACCGTCCTCCTCGCCGTCGTCGGCTCGCACATCTTCTTCGGCCTCAAGCTCGCCCGCATGAACCGTCAGGCGCGCGGCTCCGAGTACCGCGTGAAGAAGCAGCGCAGCACCAACATCGCGTCGCTGACGATGGCGGTGTCGGGCCTGCTCATCCTCGGCTTCATCGTCTTCCACCTGCTGCACTTCACCGTCGGCGCCATCCAGCCCGAGTTCTACCACCTCGACGACAAGGGCCGTCACGACGTCTTCGACATGGTCGTGAAGGGCTTCAAGACCCCGTGGGTCGTCGCCATCTACGTCGTCGGCCAGGTGCTGCTCCTGTCGCACCTCATCCACGGCACCGTGAGCCTGTGGCAGTCCCTCGGCTTCCACCACGGCGTGTGGTCGCCGGCGCTCAAGGTCATCGGCCGCGCCCTCGCGATCCTCATCGTCGGCGGCAACCTCGCCATCCCGCTCGCCATCCTGCTGTTCTGGACCTGAGCTCCACCCTCGGTCGCATCGTCATCTCTCCACCCTTTCGAGGCCCACCATGACCGCCACCACTGCGAGCCCGTCTCCGTCCACGTCGAAGAAGTCCATCGACTACCCGCTCTCGGACCTCAAGCTCGACGGCAAGGTCCCTGCCGGCCCCCTCGCCGACAAGTGGACGAAGCACAAGTTCGACAGCAAGCTCGTGAACCCCGCCAACAAGCGGAAGTACACGGTCATCGTCGTCGGCACCGGCCTCGCCGGCGCTTCGGCGGCCAGCACGCTCGCCGAGCTCGGCTACAACGTGCACTGCTTCTGCTACCAGGACTCGCCACGCCGCGCGCACTCCATTGCGGCCCAGGGTGGCATCAACGCCGCGAAGAACTACCAGAACGACGGCGACAGCGTCTTCCGCCTCTTCTACGACACCATCAAGGGCGGCGACTTCCGCGCCCGTGAGGCCAACGTCCACCGCCTCGCCGAGGTGTCGCGCAACATCATCGACCAGTGCGTTGCCCAGGGCGTGCCCTTCGCCCGCGAGTACGGCGGCCAGCTCGCCAACCGCTCCTTCGGCGGCGCCCAGGTGAGCCGCACGTTCTACGCGCGCGGTCAGACCGGCCAGCAGCTGCTCCTTGGTGCCTACTCGTCGCTGAACCGCCAGATCGAGAGCGGCAAGGTGAAGATGCACAACCGCACCGTGATGCTCGACGTCGTGCTCGTCGACGGTCACGCCAAGGGCATCGTCACCCGCGACCTCGTCACCGGCAAGATCGAGCAGTGGGCCGGCGACGCCGTGCTCCTCTGCACCGGCGGCTACGGCAACGTCTTCTATCTCTCGACCAACGCCCAGGGCTGCAACGTCACGGCGACGTACCGCGCCTACAAGCGCGGCGCCGCCTTCGGCAACCCCTGCTACACGCAGATCCACCCGACCTGCATCCCCGTCCACGGCGACCAGCAGAGCAAGCTCACGCTCATGTCGGAGTCGCTGCGCAACGACGGCCGCATCTGGGTGCCGAAGAAGGCCGAGGACTGCGGCAAGGATCCGTCGGCGATCCCCGAGGCCGACCGCGACTACTACCTCGAGCGCCGCTACCCGGCCTTCGGCAACCTGTGCCCGCGCGACATCGCCTCGCGCGCCGCGAAGGTCGTCTGCGACGAGGGTCGCGGCGTCGGCCCCGAGGTCGGCGGTCGCCGCCTCGGCGTCTACCTCGACTTCGGCAAGGCCATCTCCGAGAAGGGCCGCCCGGACATCGAGGGCAAGTACGGCAACCTCTTCGACATGTACGCGAAGATCACCGCCGAGGACCCCTACAAGACGCCGATGCGCATCTACCCCGCCGTGCACTACACGATGGGTGGTCTGTGGGTCGACTACAACCTCATGTCGAACGTGCCGGGCCTGTTCGTCCTCGGTGAGGCGAACTTCTCCGACCACGGCGCCAACCGCCTCGGCGCCTCGGCGCTGATGCAGGGCCTCGCCGACGGCTACTTCGTCATCCCGTCGACGATCGCCACCTACCTCGCCAACGAGAAGCCCGGCAAGGCCACGGCCGAGCACGACGCGTTCAAGGCGTCGACGGCGGAGGTCACCGCCGACATCGCCCGCCTGCTCGCCGTGAAGGGCAAGCGCTCGCCCCGCTCGTTCCACAAGGCCCTCGGCCACATCATGTGGGACAAGTGCGGCATGGGTCGCAGCGCCGCCGGCCTCACCCAGGCCATCGGCGAGATCCGCCACCTCCGCGCCGAGTTCTGGGACAACGTCAACGTCGGCGGCGACGCCGACAGCTTCAACATCAACCTCGACTACGCCCAGCGCGTGGCGGACTTCCTCGAGTTCGGCGAGCTCATGTGCCTCGATGCGCTGCACCGCAACGAGAGCTGCGGCGGCCACTTCCGCGAGGAGTACCAGACCGAGGAGGGCGAGGCCCTGCGCAACGACGACGAGTACGCCTACGTCGCCGGCTGGCTCTACCGCGGCGCCGACAAGACGCCGGCCCTCGCGAAGGAGCCCCTCCAGTACGAGAACATCAAGCTCGCCCAGCGCTCCTACAAGTGAGCGCCGCCTGCGCCGACCTCGTCATCCCTTGATCTCCATTCATTCCGAGAGACACATCCATGTCAGGCACCGCTGAAAAGCTCCTCAATCTGACCCTCCAGGTGTGGCGTCAGAAGACCGCCAACGACGGCCACTTCGAGACCTACCAGGCGAAGGGCATCTCCACCGACCAGAGCTTCCTCGAGATGCTCGACGTCGTGAACGAAGACCTCATCAACGCGGGCAAGGATCCCATCGCGTTCGATCACGACTGCCGCGAGGGTATCTGCGGCATGTGCTCGCTCATGATCAACGGCGAGCCCCACGGTCCGGAGCGCGGCACCACGACCTGCCAGCTCCACATGCGCCACTTCAAGGACGGCGACGAGATCGTCATCGAGCCGTGGCGCGCCCGCGCCTTCCCGGTCATCCGTGACCTCGTCGTCGACCGCGGCTCCTTCGACCGCATCCAGCAGGCCGGCGGCTACGTCTCGGTCAACGCCGGCGGCGCTCCCGACGCCAACAGCGTCCCGATCCCGAAGAAGGAGGCCGACCTCGCCATGGACGCCGCCGCCTGCATCGGCTGCGGCGCCTGCGTGGCCGCCTGCCCGAACGCGTCGGCGATGCTCTACATCAGCGCCAAGGCCTCGCAGTTCCGTCACCTGCCCCAGGGCAAGCCGGAGCAGAAGCAGCGCGCCCTCAACATGATCACGCGCGCCGACAAGGAGGGGTTCGGCTCCTGCCGCAACCACTTCGAGTGCGAAGCGGCCTGCCCGAAGGAGATCCCGCGCCGGGTGATGGCCGAGACCTTCCGCGACTTCGCCGCCGCCGCACTGACGCGCGAGGATTGAGCTCCACGCCCGGCAGCATCCCCGGTCAGGGGGCAGGCGGGCGGCGTCGGGCCGCCCGCTGCGTTCCGGCGGGCCCCCCGGATCGGATGCACGCCCGGATGCACGCCTGCCCCAAAGCCGCTAGAGGACCGACATGCTCTTCCGCTCCGCCTCCCTCGCGATCGTGCTTCTCGCCGCGGCCTGCTCCTCGCAGACGTCGGCCCCGGCCCCGCTGCCGCCCCCCGGCCTCGCCGGCGCGCCGGGGGCGCCGACGCCCGTCGACCCCAACGCGGCGATGCCCGCCGGCCACCCCCCCATCGACGGCGCCCACGCGATGCAGGGCAGCGGCGGCGACGACGGCGCCCCCATCCCGGCGAAGGGAGCCCTGCCGCTGCCGAACCTGCCCGGCATGCAGGCGGGTCAGCCCGGTGGCGGCGGCGGCGGCGCTGGCGCCGGCGTCGTCTTCACCGGCAAGGTCCTCGAGAAGCTCGACGTGCCTTCCTACACCTACATCCGCGTGCAGACGACGAGCGGCACCGAGGAGTGGGTCGCGGTCTCGACGATGCCCGTCAACGTCGGCGACACCGTCACCGTGAACCAGCAGATGGTGATGGAGAACTTCCCGAGCAAGTCGCTCAACAAGACGTTCCCGCGCGTCGTCTTCGGCACCGCCTTCGTCGGCGGCTGAAGCGTCGGCCACCGCTGGCCTGCGACGCCGCGCCTCCGGGCGCGGCGTTTGTTTCTCCGGACCCCACGACGATGACGACGACGACGATGGACTACGCTTCGTCCTCGCGGAACGGACCATGGGCCGCGAGCGCCTCCTGCTCCCGCTCGACGACGGCGGCCTCCTCGGCGACGAAGCGGCCGAGGGCGGCGTGGAAGCGGCCGTCGCGGACGTGGTGGGCGGAGTGGATGAAGCTCGGCAGGTAGCCGCGCTTGAGCTTGTGCTCGCCCTGGGCCCCGGCCTCGACGAGGGTCTGGCCGCGCGCGATGGCCCGCTCCTGCAGCGCGTAGTAGCAGAGCTCGAAGTGCAGGCCGGGGACGTCGACGTCGGTGCCCCAGTAGCGGCCGTAGCAGTGCGCACCCTTCTCGAAGCTCAGCGTCATGGCCACGATGTCGTCGTCGGCGGGGCGGGACTTCTCGCGGGCGACGACGACGACGGCGCGCTCGGGCAGGGCGGTGCCGATGCCCGCGAAGAACTCGGGGGTGAGGTAGGGCCGGCCCCACTTGCGGTCATAGATGCCGGCGTAGAGGGCATGCACCCGCGACCACCACGCCGTCGGAACCTCGTGTCCCTGGCGGATCTCGACGACGAGGCCGCTCTCGGCCACCCGGCGGCGCTCACGCTTGATCTGCTTGCGGGCCGCGTGGTCGAGGCGTGACAGGAAGTCGTCGAATGATGCGTAGCCGTCATTGCGCCAGTGGAACTGCAGGCCACGTCGACGCACGAGCCCCTGCCGCTGCAGCAGGTCGCCGTCGCTGTCGGGATGGAACAGCACGTGCGTCGACGACAGCTGCTCGTCGCGCTCGATCTGCAGCAGCGCCGCGACGAGGGCGGTGGCGACGACGTCGTCGGCGCGATGGGCCGGGTGCACGAGCAGGCGCGGCCCCGTGGCCGGCGTGAAGGGCACGGCGACGGTGAGCTTCGGGTACCAGGCGATGCCGGCCCGCTTCGCGGCGTCGGCGAACTGCCAGTCGAAGATGAACTCGCCGAAGCTGTCGCTGCGGACGAAGGCCGGCACCGCGCCGACGACGCTGCCGCCGCGGCTGGCGACGACGACGCGGGGCTGCCAGGCGCGCCCGAGGCTGCCGCTGTCCTCGAGGAGCATGAGGAAGGCGTGCTCGACGAACGGATTGTCGGCGTCGTCGACGAGGGCGTCCCAGGCGCGGGCGTCGACGTCGCGAAAGCTCGGCAGGACCCGGATGGAGACGTCGCTCATGGCCATGGTGTGGTGATGCGGCGTCGTCGTCGCAAGCTCAACCGATGCCCTGGGCCTCGAGCCAGTCGACGGCGGCGGCCGGCTGCAGCGGCAACGACCACGGCCCCGCCTTCGTCTCGGCCGTGAGCCCCTCCTTCAGGGCCGCGAGGAACTGCGGGCGTGGCATCTCGATGGCGCCGAAGCGGGCGAGGTGGTCGGTGTAGCTCTGGCAGTCGACGAGGGTGAAGCCCTGCCGGATGAGGTTCGCCATCAGCGTTGCGAACGCGATCTTCGACGCGTCGGGCGCGCGGGCGAACATGCTCTCGCCGAAGAAGACGCTGCCGAAGCTCACACCGTAGAGGCCGCCGACGAGGCGGTCGCCGTCCCAGGCCTCGATGGAGTGACAGAGGCCCTCGTCGTTCAGCGCGCAGTAGCCCTCGATCATGTCGCGCGTGATCCAGGTGCCGCCCTGACCGGCCCGCTTCGCCTTCGCACACCCGGCCATGACGTCGCGAAACGCCGTGTCGGCCTTGATGACGAGGGTGGTCTTGCGCATCGCCTTCTTCAGCGAGCGGTGCAGGTGCAGGGACCGCGGCGGCAACACGAAGCGGGGGTCCGGCGAGAACCAGAGCAGCGGATAGCCCTTGTGGGGCCAGGGGAAGATGCCGGCCTGGTAGGCCTCCTTGAGCAGCTCGGGGTGCGGCACCGCCCCGGCGCAGACGACGCCGAACTCGTTGGCCTCGGAGGGATCGGGGAAGAAACGCTCCGTCGTCGTCATCGCATCACGACCACGCGGGCCGGCGCGCCCCGGGCCGGAAACACGACGCCGCCGCAGGAGGCCGGCAGCACACAGGAGGCCCCGCGCGGCAGCACCAGCTCGATGTCGTCGTGGACGAGGTGGACGTCGCCCTCTTCGGCGTGCAGCACGAGGGCCGTGGTGGCCGGCACCGGCAGCGTGATGGCCGCGTCGCCGTTGACCTCCAGCGCGCGCATCGCGAACCGCGGCGTCTCGCACAGGGTGACGAGGCCGTCGTCGTCGGCACGCGGCGCGGTGAGCGGCGGCGGCTGGTCGCCGAAGCGGGTGACCTTGAGGGCCTCGTCGAGGTGGAGCGCCCGCTTCTTGCCGGTGGTGTCGGTGCGGTTGTAGTCCCACACGCGAAACGTCGTGTCCGACGGCTCCTGCACCTCGAGGATGACGACGCCGGCGCCGATCGCGTGCACGACGCCCGGGCTCACGTGCAGCACGTCGCCGCGGCGGACGTCGACGGCGCGCATGAGCTCGTGGGGCAGGCCCTGGCGGGTGGCCTCGACGAAGAGCTCGCGGCTGACGCCGTCGATGAAGCCATGCAGCACGGTGCCGCCGGCGGAGACGTCGACGACGAGCCAGGCCTCCTCTTTCGAGAAGGTGCCGGGGTGGGTCGCGGCGTAGTCGGCGCCGGGGTGGACCTGCACCGAGAGGGGCTCGGCAGCGTCGATGAGCTTCACGAGGATCGGAAAGCGCCCGGGCGGGTGCGCGGTGCCGACGAGGTCGGTGCCGAAGCGCTGCACCATCGCGCCGAGGGACAGGCCGGCGAAGGCGGCGGCGATCGCGTGGTCGTCGACGTGGCTCTGGCCCTCTGGGAGGTCGGCGACCTCCCAGCTCTCGCCCACGCCGACGGTGGTGGGAGGTCGGTGGCCGGGGCGCTGCTTGGCCGGCAGCATGCCGATCTTCACCCCACCCCACAGCTTCTCGACGTAGGCGGCGCGCATCGGGAGGGGAGGGAGTCGCTGGGCCACACCCCTCATTATCAAGACCGGGTCGGTTGCAGGAAGCGTCGGATCGGGCTTGTTTCCTCCCCGGACGTGACTATCCCCGCCCGCGCAGGGTCACGACGGAGGCCGCATGATCGAAGCACGGGGCGTGCACAAGCACTACGGCGAGAAGACGGCGCTCGATGGGGTGAGCTTCTCCATCGCCCGCGGCGAGGTCGTGGGCTTCCTGGGCCTCAATGGCGCCGGCAAGACGACGATGCTCAAGATCCTCTGCGGGCTGCTGCTGCCCACGGCGGGCAGCGTCGTCGTCGATGGCGTCGACGCCGTCAGCGACCCCCTCGCCCTGCGGCGGCAGATCGGCTTCCTGCCCGATCGCCCGCCGCTCTACGGCGAGATGACCGTGCGCCAGATGCTCAGCTACGCCGGTCGCCTCAACGGCGTCGCCGGCAGCCGCATCGACGCCCGCGTCCGCGAGGTGCTGGCCCTCGCCGACCTCGAGCACGTCGCCGACGACCTCGTGGAGACGCTGTCGCACGGCTACCGCCAGCGCGTCGGCATCGCCCAATCCATCGTCCACGAGCCGAAGCTCGTCGTGCTCGATGAGCCCATCTCGGGCCTCGACCCGGCGCAGATCGTCGCCATGCGCGGGCTCATCCGCGGGCTCAAGGACAAGCACACGGTGCTGCTCTCGAGCCACATCCTCGGCGAGATCAGCCACACCGCCGATCGCATCCTCGTGCTGCACGGCGGCCGCATCGTCGCCCAGGGCACCGAGGCCGAGCTCGTCGGCGGCGGCGGCCGCAAGAAGGTCGAGATCGTCGCCCGCGGCCGCCTCGCCGACGTCGAGAAGGGCGAACTCCTGCGCATGGCCGGCCTCACCAACGCCAGCGCCGTCGATCTCGGCGGCAGCCAGCAGGGCCTCGTGCGCCTGCGCGCCAGCTTCGACGACGATGCCGCCCGCGAGCGCCTGATCAAGACCCTCGTCGAGCAGGGCTTCGGCGTGCGCACCGTGGTCGATCTCGAGAGCGACCTCGAGGCCCTCTTCCTGACCCTGACGGGCGGCGGCGCCACCCCCGCGTCGTCGTCGTTCACCCAGCCCGGAGGTGTCGCGTGAGCACCGCGCTCCTGATCGCCCGCCGCGAGCTGTTCGGCTACCTGGCCACGATGACGGGGTGGTTGATCCTCGGCATCGTCCTGCTCGCCGACGGCCTGCTCTTCAACGGCTTCGCCATGAGCGGCGAGAAGAAGTCCTTCGACGTCCTGCAGGGCTTCTTCTACTTCTCGTCGGGCACCACGATGGTGGCCTCGATCTTCATCTCGATGCGCCTGTTCGCCGAGGAGCGCCAGCAGGGCACGATGGTGCTGCTGGAGACGGCGCCGATCGGTGAGCACGTCGTCGTCATTGGCAAGTTCCTCGGCGCCTGGGCCTTCCTGCTGCTGCTGCTGGCGCTGTCGGGCTACCTGCCCGCGCTCGTGCTCGTGAACGGTCACGTGAGCGCCGGCCACGTCGCCGCCGGCTACGTCGGCCTCGCGCTTCTCGGCGCGGCGTGCATCGGCATCGGCGCGCTGTCGTCGGCGCTGGCGAAGAACCAGATCCTCGCGGCGGTGATGAGCGGCACCATCATCGTCGGCCTGCTGCTCGCCTGGATGCTCGCGAAGAAGATCGACGGCACCCTCGGCGACGTCGTCGGCTTCCTCGACCTCTTCGACCAGCACTACCGGGCCTTCTCGCGCGGCACCATCAAGCTCGCGAGCGTGGCCTACTACCTTGGCCTCACCTGGGGCGCCCTGCTCCTGTGCACGGCGGTGCTCTCGGCCCGCCGGTGGAGGGCGTGATGACGACGACGAACACCACTCCTGCGACCCACGCGCGCGGTGCCTGGCCCCGCGGGCCGAGCCTGCTGGCCTTCCTCTCGGCCGGCCTCATCTTCGTTGCTGGTCGCCTCCTCGATGACGCGATGCAGACGGCCGGCCTCGTCGTCGCCGTCGTTTCCGCCGTCGCCGGCGCGCTGTGGCGCGTGAAGAGCGCCGGGCAGGGCAGTGGTCGGGCGGCCCTCCTCGGGCGCGCCGTGGCGGCCCACGCCGCGCTGGGGATCGCCGCCGCCCTCTGGCTTGCGCTCCACCTGATGCTGGTGCCCCAGGGCGACGCCGAGAACGTCGCCACCTCGCTGGGCGTGCTGCTCGCCGTGGGGGGCGCCGCCGTCGCCGTCGCCCTCGAGCTGCTCCTCGCCCAGACCCGCGCCACCGGCATTGTCGACGCGCCCCGCGTCGAGCGGGCGACGCGGACGGCGGTGACGCTCGTGAGCGGCCTCGCCGCCATCGTCGCCATCGTCTACGGCCTGCAGAAGGACGACGCCCGCCTCGAGCTCGCCAACGCCGCGCCGACGTCGCCGTCCGGCGCCACCCTCGCCGTCGTCGACACGGCGGCCTGCGGCCCCGCGGCCGGCAAGCCCGAGCTGTTCTTGTTCTTCGAGAAGGGCAGCACGGCGTACGGCGAGGTCGCCGACTACTTCGCCGGCCTGCAGGCCCGCGGCGCCAGCGTGCAGCTCCTCGACCAGGCCCTCGATCCGGCGCTGGCGAAGGCGCTCAAGGTCACGAAGAACGGCGTCATCGCGATGCGCTGTGGCGAAAAGACCGACACCTGGATCCTCGGCGCCGACCGCGACGAGGCCCAGCGCAAGGTGAAGAAGCTCGACGTGGAGATCCGCGGCAAGCTCGGCAAGCTCGTGAAGGATCCCCAGACGGTCTACTTCACCGTCGGCCACGGTGAGCGCAGCCTCGAGGGCGACGGCGCCACGAAGGGGCGGGCCCAGGCAAAGAACCTCAAGAAGCTGCTCGATGGCCAGAACGTCACGAGCAAGAAGCTCGGCATCGCCGACGGCCTCACCGACCAGGTCCCCGACGACGCCGCTCTCGTCGTCGTGCTCGGGCCCGAGCGGCCGTTCCTGCCGGAGGAGTCCGCGTCGCTGGCGGCGTACGTTGAGCGCGGCGGCGCCCTCGCCCTCTTCCTCGACCCGCCGCGTCCGGGCACCGCCATGACGGAGGGTGACGTCGACGTTGACGTCGCCGTCTCGCTGCAGCCGGTGCTGCAGGCCCTCGGCGTCACGAGCCCCGCCGGCGAGGTCATGAACGACAAGGAGTACGTGAAACAGTCGGGTACCGCCGCCGACCACGTCTTCGTGTTCTCGACGAGCTTTGGCACCCACAAGGCGGTTAAGACCCTCAACGGCGCCCGCGGCAAGGCCGCGCTGCTGTTCCTGTCGGCCCGCTCGCTGAAGAAGGTCGAAGCCGCCACGAGCCCGAAGGTGAGCTTCATCGCCCGCTCGCGGCCGGCGACCTTCCTCGACGACAACAGCAACCGCCGTCACGACGATCCCGCCGAGAAGCGCGACATCGTCGACTTCGCCGCGGCCATCGAGAAGAAGATCGACGGCGAGCGTGAGACCCGGGCGATCGTGGTGGGCGACAGCGATGTCGTCGCCGACACGCTGCTGCAGAACGAGGCCAACGCGGTCTTTGCCTACGAGGCCCTGCTGTGGCTGCTGCGCGACGACGTGAGCACCGCCGACGGCGCCAGCGTCGTCGATGACGCCCCCATCCGTCACACCCGCGACGAGGACACCCTGTGGTTCTACGGCACCACGCTCCTCGGCCCCGGGGCCGTCATCCTCGTCGGCGTCGTCGTGACGCGGCTGCGTCGCCGTCGTCGGCCGACCTCGACGTCATCCACTGCTGGAGGTGCGCCATGACCCGCTTCGGGATGTGGTTCCACGTGAGCCTCTGTGTCGCCGCCCTCGCCTTCGCCTGGGTGAGCGCCCACCGTGTCGCCGAGAAGAAGGGTGGGCCGTCGTCGGTCACGCTGTTCGACGTCGCCTCCGGCGACGTCACGAAGGTCGTCTACAGCTGGGACAAGGGGCGCACGGAGACCACGCTGAGCGGCCGCGACGACGCCCGGCGCGCGACGGTGTCGGTCGATCGCGAGCTGCCGCCGAAGAAGCCAGAAAAGAAAGACGAGAAGAAGGACGAGAAGAAGGACGACCAGAAGCCCGACGAGGCGGTCGCCCCCACCGAGGTGCCCCCGGCCCTCGAGGCGCCCCCCGAGCGCGAGACCGGCGTCGTCCCGGGCGGCAAGACGGTGCTGACCGCCATCGCCGGCCTCGAGCCGCTCAAGACGAAGCGCAGTCTCGGCATCGTCGACGACGACGCCCGCCTCGGCGCGATGGGGCTCGCGAAGCCGCTGCGTCGCCTCGAGGTGCAGGCGGGCAGCCGGAGCCTCGTGCTCGAGATCGGCGAGGCCAGCTACGGCGCCCAGGGGCGCTACGCCCGCGTCGCCGGCAGCCGCGAGGTCCACCTCATCGACGGCGCCATCGTGACCGGGCTCGAGGGCGGCAAGGATGCCCTCCTCGAGAAGCGCCTCGTGCCGCAGGAGCTCGAGAAGATCGCGGGCTTCAGCCTCAAGCGCGGCGACAAGGCCGGCGCCTTCGTCCACGTCGATCGCGATCAGGCCTCGGTGCGCTTCGTCGCCGCGAAGGACGATCCGGCGACGAAGAAGGACGCCGCCGGCAAGGTCCTGTCGACGCTGCGCAACCTGCGGGGCGGCGCGCTCGCCAGCGCCGACGCCGCCGCGAAGCAGGGTGCCGTCGTCGTCGCCGTCGTCATCGACACCGAGAGCGGGCCCTGGCCCGTCGAGCTCGTCGAGCGGGGCGACAGCGAGGGCTTCCTGCTGCGGGCGGGCGGCTACGCCTACGAGGCGACGCCGACCCAGGCGCGCGAGCTGCAGGACGACGTCGACGCCGCCCTCGCCGAGTGAGGGCGCGACCCCTCAGGCGAGGAAGCGGGCCTTGAGCGCCGGCGAGGGGAGCCAGCAGGCGTCCTTCTTGCCGAACAGTCGATAGCGGTTGGCGGCGACGACGCCATAGACGACGTCGCGGATGACGCGCGGCACGACGACGAACGCGGCCAGCCAGCGCCACGGTGCGCGCAGGTGCCGGGCGATGCGCAGAGCCGCCGTCGACCGCGTCGTCGCCACGCCATCTTCGACGAAGACGAGGCTCTCGAGGCGCTTCGGGTCGACGCCGAGGGGCGGCAGGGTCTGCTGCGCGAGGTCCGACTGCAGCGAGGCAAAGCGGATCGACGGCGACGCCTCGTGCCCGATGATGAACTGCACCGACGCGCTGCAGAGGTTGCAGACGCCGTCGAAGAACAGGATCGGCCCCGCGCTGCTCACGGCGTGGCCACGGCCGGGGGCGTCGTCGTTGTCGTCGTCGGCGTCGTCGGCGCCGGCGCTGCGGCGATGGTGGCCCGCAGGCTCTCTTCAAACGTCGCAGCGCTCTGGCCACCGGCCAGCTTGCGGGCGATGGCGCCGTCGCGGCCGTAGACGATCGTGTGCGGGATGGCGCCGAGCCAGGCCGGGTCGACGACGGCGATGAACGGATCCGGGTCGTCGTTGGCGACGTAGAAGGAGCGCGCCACGCCGATCTTCCAGCGCTGCAGCACCTTGCCGGCCTTGCCGAGCATGTCGGGAGCGTCGGTGGAGACGAAGACGACCTCGACGTCGTCCTTGAACTGCTCGCGGAGCTTCACGAGCGCCGGCATCTCCTCGAGACAGGGCAGGCAGTAGCTGGCCCAGAAGTTCACGAGAACGACCTTGCCGCGCTGCGGGGCCAGCACGAGGCGGCCGTAGTCCTGATCGGTGACGGGCGAAAATTCCGTCGCCCCCGACGTCACCGTCGCCGGCGTCGCGGTCGTCGTCGTCGTCGCAGCGGCCGGGGCCGGGGGCGGCGGAGCGGACGGAGCCGGCGGCGCGGCAACGGCGAGGGCGGTGAGGGCAAAGAGCCACATGAAGGTGAGTGTAGCGAGTGTGTCGGTGCGCTGCATACACGGTGGCGCCGTCGTGGCGGTGTATCGGCGGCGACGGGGCCTGATGGGGCGGGCTACTGTGCCGACATGGAGCTGAACGACATCCTCACGGTGGCCATCAAGGGCGGCGCCTCGGACATCCATCTCAAGGCGGGCCTGCCGCCGATGTTCCGCATCGACGGCTCGCTGGTGCCGCTGAAGGACGCCAAGCGTCTCGCCCCCGAGGACATCGGCCGCATGGCGGTGTCGATCATGAACAACTTCCAGAAGGAGAAGTTCAAGGACGAGAGCGAGATCGACCTCGCCTACGGCGTCCCCGGCCTCGGCCGCTTCCGCGTCAATGTGTTCATGCAGCGCGGCACCGTCGGCATCGTCTTCCGCGTCATCCCGTTCAAGATCATGACCATCGAGCAGCTCAACCTGCCGAAGGTTCTCGAGAAGATTGCTGCCGAGGAGCGCGGCCTCATCCTCGTCACCGGAACGACGGGTTCCGGCAAGTCGACGACGCTCGCGGCCCTCATCGACCACATCAACGCCAACCGCACGGCGCACATCCTCACCGTCGAGGATCCGATCGAGTTCCTCATCCGCGACAAGCGCAGCGTCGTGAACCAGCGCGAGGTCGGCGTCGATACCAAGAGCTTCGCCCGCGCCCTGAAATCGGCGCTGCGTGAAGACCCCGACGTCATCCTCGTCGGCGAGATGCGCGATCTCGAGACGATCGAGATCGCCATGACCGCCGCCGAGACGGGCCACCTCGTGATGTCGACGCTGCACACCCTCGATGCGCCCGAGACCATCACCCGCATCGTCGCCGCCTTCCCGCCCTACCAGCAGAAGCAGGTGCGCCTGCAGCTCGGCTCGATCCTCAAGGCGATCATCTCGCAGCGCCTCGTGCCCCGCGCCGACGGCCGCGGCCGCGTCGCCGCCGTCGAGATCCTGCGCGCCACGGCCCGCACCCGCGAGCTCATCGAGGACAAGGACCGCACGAAGGAGCTGCACGACGCCATCTCGCAGGGCACCGTCAGCTACGGCATGCAGACGTTCGACCAGAGCCTCATGAAGCTGCTCACGAGCCACCTCATCACCTACGAGGAGGCCCTCCGCCAGGCGACCAACCCCGACGACTTCGCGCTGCGCGTCTCCGGCATCGGCGGCACCTCGGATTCCTCGTGGGATGGCTTCGATCAGGCGATGGCGCGCCCGCAGCCGGGGGTGGCTGCCCCGGCCGCGCCGGCGCCCGCTGCGCCGCCGCAGTACGCCACGCAGCCGCCACAGCCGGCCTACGCGGCGCCCATGCAGCCCAGGCCGAGCCAGCCGGCGATGGGCTCGATGCCGCCGCAGCCGTCGCCGTTCGGGGCTGTCAGCACGAGCCCGCCGGGCTTCCCGCGTCCGGTGAGCGGGCCCCAGCCGGTCGCGCCCCGGCCCGCCCCCGCGCCGGCGGCGCCGGCCGCCCCCGGCGGCAACGACGACTTCACGATCGAGCGCTTTTGACGCGCGCTGTCGTGAGCGCGCCCCGGAACCGTCGGGGCGCGGGCGATATCAACACCCCTTGAAGACCGGCTTGCGCTTCTCGGCGAAGGCCGCGAGGGCCTCCTTGCGGTCCTCGGTGTAGAGCGTGACCTCGTAGGCGCGGGCCTCGAGCAGCAGGCCCTCGCTGATGCCCGTCGACAGGCCGCCATCGATGGCCGCCTTGGCAGCCTCGACCGCGATGGGAGCGCAGCCGGCGATCTCGCCGGCGAGGGCGAGGGCCCGGTCGACGGCGCCACCGGCGTCGGCGACGTGGTTGGCGAGGCCGACGGCGAGGGCGTCGTCGGCGGAGAGCTTGCGCGCCGTGAAGATGAGCTCCTTCGCCTTCGCCGGCCCGATGAGGCGGGGCAGGCGCTGCGTCCCGCCTGCGCCGGGGATGATGCCGAGCGCACACTCCGTGAGGCCGATGGTGGCGCCGCGGCCGAGCACGCGCAGGTCGCAGGCGAGGGCCAGCTCACAGCCGCCGCCAAAGGCGACGCCGTCGACGGCGGCGATGGTCGGCATCGGCACGCGCTCGACGAGATCCATGATGCCCTTGATGCGACGCAGGAACGCGCGCACCTCGACAGGGCTCATGTCCTTGCGCTCCTTGAGGTCGGCGCCGGCGCAGAAGGCCTTCTCGTTGCCGGCGAGGATGAGGGCACGCACCTCGCGGCGGACGGCGGCCTTCTCGATCTCGCCCCACAGGGTCTCAAGGAGGGCGCGCGACAGCGCGTTCATGGCCTCGGGGCGGTTCATGCGCACGAGCAGCGCGATCTGACCCTGGCCGACGGACTTCTCTTCGACGGTGACGAGCGACATGAAACCTCCGGGGGTGCGGAGGCCATATCCCATCGCGGCGACGCGATCAGCGCTTCTTCGTCGTCGACGACTTCGGCGGCGTCGGCTCGCCCTTCTGCTGCACCGAGCCGACGAACTCGGAGAAGAGTTCCTCGTCCGATTTGGGCGCCGACGGCTGGAGCGTCTGGCCCCGCACCTTGACGGCCGGCGCCGCGGAGAACTTGTCCAGCACGGCGTCGGCGGAGACGCCCTCGACGGCGGCCGAGAACAGCTCCGCATCGCTCAGCGGCTTCGGCGGCGGCGCCTTCGTCGGCGTCGGCGTCGGCTCGTCGCGGCGGATGGTCTGCAGCAGCGGCTTCTTCTTCTTCTGCGCCCGGCGGGAAGGGGGCGGCTCCGAGGGCGCGGCCTTCGCGGTCTCGGCGACGGCCTTCTTCTGCCACTGCTTGAGCTGGTCTTCGAGGGTGCCCATGGATCAGATGTCGATGACGTTCTCGTCGCGCGGCGAGATGTCGACGATCACGACGCCACCGAGGGGGGAGCGGGCCTCTTCGGAGCGCTCTTCGACGACCTGGGGGAGCTCGATGCGCTGGCTGCGCACACGGTCCTCCTCCTCACGCCGGCGGCGCTCCTCTTCAAGCTCCTGGATGACCCACGGGGGCAACACACCCACAGTGTGCCAATCGACCAGCTGGCCCTGCAAGTCTGCGACCCCGATCCACTGTGATCCCGGACCCCCTCAGCGGTCGAGGGGCTTGCAGAAGGGGATCTCGCCAAGGGCCTGCGCGACAAGCTTCGGGTCCGGCAACGGGATGGCCTTCTTGCAGCGCACGTCGTCGAGCAACGTGAAGCCGGCCGCCGCGCGAAAGGTGGCGTCGATGGATTGCGCGCTCGCGAGGTATTTCGCGTCGCCCGGCGAGAACCGGCAGGTGCCCCGCACATCGCGAAAGCGCGTCAGGGCTTCACGTGAGCGGGCGCCGATGGCGATGTAGCGCTCACGGCCGTTGGCCGCGCCGTCGATGGTGAAGCCGTCGGGGGACAGCGCGATGGTCTTGCCGGCGGGGATCGGCTCGTCCGGCATCAGCTCGTTCGGAAAGAGCACCAGCGCCTCGCCGTTGGCGTCGAGGTTGAAGACGCGGACGAAGAGGGGCTCCTCGGTCTCGTTCGTCAGGTGCAGCTGCGTGTAGTCGCCAGGGCACAGGCTGCCGCCACGGCTGCTCTCGACGTGGAGGGACAACCCCACGGGCGGCGGCGGCGGCGGCACCTTCGACGGTGGCAGCGGCGCCAGCGCCGCGGGGATCTGGAACGGCACAGAGCTGCGGCCGAAGCCCTTGCGGTCGGTGACGAGGAATGTGACGTCGAGCACGGGCAGCTGCGTCTTTGGATCCATCGTCTCCACGAGGGTGCCGCGCAGCGTGTACTCGGCCTCCTTCGCGAGGCCGCCGAACAGCCGCCCGGTCCAGCCCTTCGGGGGCTCCATCATGTCGATGTCGAGGTCGGTGAGCGCCGCGCGCACGCGCCCGAGGAGCCAGTCGGCGCGGACGCCGCCGGCGGTGCCGTTGTCGTCGATACGGTCGAGGACGACGACGGCCGTCGCCTTCTTCTTGCGCCCGCCGAAGCCCAGCACGCTCTTGCGCTCGTCGCCACGGTCGGGAAACACGCGCGACAGCGCCCCCTTGAGCTCGCGGTCGAGGTCGGGCGCCAGCATCGTGCGCCAGGCCTCGAGGTCGACGCTGCTGATCACGGCCATGGCGCAGACGCCGCGGGCGTCCTCGCCGAAGGACCACACCTTCGCCCGCGCCGCCAGCGGGCTGCAGAAGGCCGGGTCGGCGAGGCGACACAGGCGCGACACAAGGCTGCGCTGGGCCTCGGCGCCGACGACGTCGCGCGCGGTGCCCGGGCCACTGGAGGCCACCGCAAACTCGAGGGTGACGGGCCGGCCGGCCTGGTCGTAGTCCGTCGGCGGCACATAGGGACCACCGCAGCGCAGCGGAGGTGGACCTCCGGCGGCGGCGACGACGGCAGCGACGACAAGGGCGGCCGACCACATCACTGGGACCCCACGAAGCGCCAGGTCATCACCGTCGACGTGCAGGTGCACTCACCACCGGCCGTCAGGGCGAAGGTCGTACACGACGGCACATACTGGTAGCGAAGCTCGATCTCGTCGTCACCCTTGCGGTTGCCGTCGAGCAGCGTCCGCGTTGTCGGCGTTGCGGCGACGGTGATCGGGACCTCCCCGACGTCGTCGTAGGCGGTGCCGAGGGGGCCGAGGTCGAACGTCATCGCTCCGCCGAAGAGCTCGAACATCGGCTCGCTCACTCCACCCTGGCCCGGAAAGCCCAGGCCGGGCTGGCTGAACGTGTAGATGTCGTCGTTTTCGACGCTGAAGGCGACGACGACGTTGGCGTCGGGGACGAACCGGTCGTTGCCGGGCTGGCTGGCCACGCTGTTGGCCAGCGGACAGAACGCGAGCTGCCCCCCCTCGTCGAGGGGGGCCACCAGCTCCATCGTCCAGACCGAGAAATCGGAGGTCAGGCCGCAGCCACTGGCGGCGACGGCGACGGCCAACAGGGCAGGGATCGATCTCACTTCGCGCCCTCCAGCTTCTTCAGCATCTCGTCGAGGGCGGCGGTGTCGCGACCGGCCTCCTTCTGGCGCTGGATGATCGTCTGCAGCGCGAGCTTGCTGGCGGCGTCACGCTCGGTGTTGGGGAAGTACGCGAGGACCTTCATCACCTGACGCATGCCCGACGGCGACGCCTGCTCCTCGGGGCCGCACCAGTTCCGGTCCTTCACCGAGCGGGCGATACCGCCGCTGAGGCTCTCCTTCACCTTCGTGTCGTCCATGAGGGTCTGCAGGTCGGCGGTGTTGCCGACCGTCTTCGTCGCCGTCATCGAGCCCTCGGCCAGCCACTCGCCGAGGTAGCGGATGACCTGCTCCTTGGCGTCGCGCAGCGCGTCGGTGCGGGCCTCCTTCTCGGTGAGCATCGGGTTGCTCACACCGACGAAGTACATGCCGTCGAGGTCGGTCGGGATCTTCTTCGTCCAGCTGCAGTCGTCGGCGACCGGCCCGGCCTTGTCGAGGCCACCGGCGAGGCCGCGGCGGATGTTGAAGGCGAAGTACGAGCGCTTGAAGCCGACCTTGCGCTCCCACTTCATCTCGCTGTCGAAGACGACGTTGGCGTCGATGGGGAGCTCCGAAACCCGCAGGGCCTCGAGGCTGGCGTCGCCGCCGCTGCCGAACTGCGTGGCGGCGTAGTAGTTGCCGTCGGCCATGAGGGCGCCGGCGATGTAGCGCTTGCTGCACTGGTCGGGGGCGCTCTCACAGCAGCGCTGGAGATTGTCCTCGTCGACGTCGGCCTGCATCTTCTCGATCAGCTTGTAGCGGATGAGCAGGGCCTCGGCCGACTGGCCGCCGAGGTCGACCTTCGCGAGGTTCTTCACGCCGACCTTGCCGGCAGCGCCCGACGACGCCGCCGCCACCTCGGAGTATTCGCCGGTCGCGGGGACCCGCTTCGGCGTGATGAACTTCGAGCAGCGGGTGCGGACGGCGACGGTCTCGTCGACCTCGGCGTCGGGGATGTTGTCGGGCACGAAGGCGCCGATGATGTCGGATGCGTCCCCATCGGGGGTGACGCGCAGGTAGATCGACGGCTTCGTCGACAGCACCGTCGTCTTGCTGCCCAGCTGCTCACCGCCCGCCGAGGGACAGCCGCCGAGCACACCCACCACTGCCAGAAGCACACCGGTCATTCGACGCATCACGGAAACCTCCACGGCCCGTGTACCGCGTTGATCCGGAGTGCCACAAACGGGCCGGCCGTTGCCCCGCAGCGGGCGACGGGGGTACGACCAGACCACCGATGGAGTCTTCGATGTCCCGACTGTTCCGTGTCGCCCTGACGACGTCTGCCCTGCTGGGCCTCGTGGCCTGCAGCACCCCGCCGAAGCCGGTCACGGTCGCGAAGGCGTCGCCCGCGGGGCTCGGCGTGGTCGTGGCGGACCCCGGCGTCCGGGTCGTGAGCGGCACCACCTGCGGCGAAGATGCGACCCGTGGCACGGCCGAGCGCTTCAAGTCGGCCGCCACGTCGGCCCTCGCCCGCGCCGGCTTCACCATCGCCACCGCCGAGGCCGACGCCGCCTTCGTCGCCGCCCTCGACCTCGAGATCGACTACTGCTCCGATGCCGGCATCGTCTCGGGCACCACGGCCCTCGAGCTCAAGCGCAAGGGGGGCGCCGCCGTGTGGCGCGGCCAGGCCGTCGGCGACCAGGCCCGCGGCGAGACGGCGGCCTCGACGATGAGCGAGCTCGTCGAGGGCATGCTCTACGACCCGCGGGTCATCAAGGCCACCGAAGACGCCCGCAAGTGATCTCCCTCTTTCCCCGCTCCCCCCACACCAAGGAGGCGTGATGTCCATCCGCAACTCCGCCCTCGTGGCCCTCCTCTGTGCCGTGTTCTCGACGTCGTCGTCCGCCAACAGCTGGCCGACGGTCTCCACGGACATCCCGCCCACCGGCGCCGGCGCCAACGACGCCGCCGTCATCGTCGGCATCAGCGACTACTTCGGCCTGCCCGACATCAACGGCGCCGTCGAGAACGCGACCGACTGGAACCGCTACCTCGTGAACGGTCGCGGTGTGCCGAGCTCGCGCGTGCGCCTGCTGCGCAACAGCGAGGCCACGAAGGAGACCATCGAGGAGAACCTGAAGGAGGCCGCTCGCGAGGTCCGCCCGGGCGGCACGCTGTGGTTCGTCTACGTCGGCCACGGCGCGCCCAATGAGCAGCAGAACGACGGCCTCGTCCTCGGCGCCGACACCCAGGCCACGCTCGTGAGCCTGCGTGGTCGCGGCCTGCCGCAGAAGCGCATCCTCGAGATCGTCGAGGAGGGTGCCCACCAGAACGCGGTCGTCGTCTTCGACGCCTGCTTCTCGGGCACGACCGGCGACGGCAAGACGAACCTCCTGCCCAATACCATGGCGACGGTGCCGCCCCGCCGGGTCGACGTCACGGCCGGTCGTACCGCGATCTTCTCCGCCAGCGACGACGTCGCCGGTCCGCTGCCGGGCCATGATCGCCCCGCCTTCAGCTACCTCATGCTCGGTGCGGCCCGCGGCTGGGCCGACGGCAACAAGGACAGGAACGTCACGCTCGTCGAGGCCTACGACTACGTGAAGGATGTGCTCGTGACGATGGTCCGCGACCGCAACCAGGTGCCGACCCTCAAGGGCAACAAGGACTTCTTTCTCGCGACCGGCGTCGCCGAGGTCGGGCCGAGCCTCGTCGACATGCAGGAGAAGCTCCTCATCCTGCCGGGGGGGGCTTCGTCGCTGGAGTTCCAGGGTCTTGCCGCTCCAGCCATCGATGAGCGCCTCGTGAAGGGGGCCGCCTTTGGCAGCGGCACCGACATCAAGGTGGAGCGGGCCCGCGAAGACGCGCTCGACGCCGCCGAGTCGAAGGTGGCGAGCGCATCGAGCAAGCGCGACGCCTGGTGCTCGCTCGCCGACATGAAGGAGAACAACCCCTACCTCGACGACGCCACCCAGCTGTGCGCGAACTGGCGGAAGTACATCAAAGACCAGGCGAAGCTCGAGCAGCGGCTGAGCGCCGACTACGACACCCTTGTCGACTACCTCGACCTGCGCCGCCGGACGCCGGAGCAGAAGATGGCGGCGGTGTCGTCGTTTCTCGACCTCTACAAGGACTACCCGACACGCGAGGAACTGAGGGCTGCGGCGGTGGCCTTCGAGAACCTCAAGAAGGGGCAGTCCGCTGGTATCTCCAAGGATCTCGACCAGGACGGCATCCTCATCGATTCCTGCCCGGGTGAAGCCGAGGACGAAGACGGCGACGCCGACGCTGATGGTTGCCCGGAGACGAGCGTGGCTGAAGCGACGGGCAAGGTCATCGGCGGCGCGGTCGACGGCACCGGACGCGCCATCGGCGACGTCGTCGACAGCACTGGCAAAGCCTTCGAGGAGGCCGGCTTCCACCTGCACCTTCTGAACTTCGGCTACTACCGCTTCGACCTTGGCACCCACCTTGGCTTCGGCCTGTGGGACGAACCGAATCTGATTCCGACCAAGCCAGACATCATCGCGTTCAAGCCGCTCGCGGCGGTCACGACGCGCTTCATGTGGGGACCCATCGAGACCGGCCTCACCTTCGACTGGGACCTCGCCCGCGACATCGAGGACGACGGCGGCTACGTCTCCGGCCACGCCGGTATCCGCGTCTTCGGCGTCGGCCCGTGGACGCCGACCTTCGGCGTCGACTCCCGCAACCTCGGCGCGGCGATCGGCTGGGGCCGGGGCGACCCGAACCTCGGCCTCTACCTCGGCAACACCTTCCACATCGTCGAGGGCATCTCGGCGCGCCTCACCTACCGCTACGGCCTCGACCCGGCCGGCGGCGTCGTCCCCGTGCATGCGGTGTTCTTCGAGGTGTCGCTGCTGGCGTTGAGCCCCGACGGCTCGGCTCTGTTCGAGATCATGGAAGAGCTCTTCGAGATCTGCGACTGACGGCCGCTTCCCGGCGTGTGCAGCCGCCGGCCGGGGCCCGAGCGGGCCCTGCCTTGACGGCCGGCGGCGCAGCCCCTACGTAGGGCCCCACACGCGCAGCGTGTCGATCGCCGCCTGCACCGCAGGACGCGATCCCAGCCCTCGCCCCACAACGTGGACGCCTGGCGCTGGACCTTCCCGGAGGTTTCCGCGGAGGTCCTGCTGCGCACGGGACCGTGTGGCCGTCGGCCGCCGTGTCCCGCGGAGCTGCGGCGATGACGACGACGACGACGACCACCGAGCCCTTCCTCGCGCCCCACGTCGGCGCCGAAGAGACCCTGCGTGCCGTCGTGGAGCCCATCGTCGTCGCCGAGGGCCTCGAACTCGTCGTGCTGCAGCTCGTGCGCGGGCAGCAGCGCGACCTGCTGCGTCTCTCGGTGGATCGCCCCGGCGCCGGCGTGACCCCGGGCAAGGGCGTCAGCATGGCCGAGCTCGAGCATCTCAACCGCCTGCTCGGCGATCTCCTCGACGTCGAGGACGCCGAGCGCAAGCTCTTCAAGGAGCACTGGGAGCTCGAGGTCGGCTCGCCCGGCGTCGATCGCCCGCTCACGAAGCGCAGCCACTTCAAGGACGTCGTCGGCAGCAAGGTGAAGGCCCGCCTGCGCCTCGAGAAGAAGAGCGTCCTTGGCCGCCTCGAGAGCGTCGACGACGACAGCGTCGTCATCGACGGCGCCCGCGTCGCCTTCGCCGATCTCGATCACGCCCACGTCGTCTTCGAGTTCGCGCCGCCCCAGAAGCCGGGCAAGGCCAGCAAGCCCGGCAAGGGCAGCAAGCCCGGCCAGGCGAAGGGCGAGAAGGCCGAGAAGAAGGCCGAGAAGAAGGCTGCGAAGGCGTCAAAGGCCGCGCAGCCCTGACCGATTCCGTCCAATGACACGTGTCGACGTCGTCGACCTGACAGCGAGGGAGCCATGGAAGAGACCATCGAGGGATTCAAGCTCAACACCGTCCTCGAAGCCCTGTCGCGGGAGAAGTCCCTCGACAAGGACATGCTCATCGACGCCCTCAAGCAGGCGATGCTGACGGCGGCCCGCAAGAAGCTCGGCCTCACGGCCGACCTCGAGGCCCGCTTCGACCCCGAGGCCACTCTCGAGGAGGTCTTGCAGCGTCACGGCCAGTTCGCCGTGCTCAACAAGATGAAGGAGGCCGAGAAGAAGGAGCAGGTCGGCCTCGTGCGCATCTACGAGTTCAAGAAGGTCGTGAAGGACGTGCGCAACGCGTCCATCGAGATCTCGCTCAACGACGCGCGCCAGCAGGACCCGGGCCTCACCGAGGAAGACATCGGCATCGACCTCGGCATCGAGGTGTGGAGCAAGGAGTTCGGCCGCATCGCCGCCCAGACGGCGAAGCAGGTCATCATCCAGCGCGTCCGTGAGGCCGAGCGCAACACCGTCTTCAACGAGTACAAGGACCGCAAGGGCGAGCTCGTCACGGGCATCGTGCGCCGCTTCGAGCGTGGGAATGTGATCGTCGACCTCGGCCGCGCCGAGGCCATCCTCGGCGTGAAGGAGCAGATCCCGCGCGAGAACATCCGCACCGGCGATCGCGTCATGGCCTACGTCCTCGACGTCCTCGAGATCGCCCGCGGCCCGCAGATCATCCTCTCGCGCAGCCACCCCAACCTCGTCGTGAAGCTCTTCGAGCAGAACGTCCCCGAGATCGCCGATGGGATCGTGACCGTCGAGGCCGCCGCCCGCGAGGCCGGCGTCCGCACCAAGATCGCCGTCCGCTCCAAGGACAGCGACGTCGACCCCGTCGGCGCCTGCGTCGGCATGAAGGGTGCCCGCGTCCAGGCCGTCGTGCAGGAGCTGCGCGGCGAGAAGATCGACATCGTGCCGTGGGACGAGGACGAGGCCCGCTTCGTCTGCAACGCCCTCTCGCCCGCCGAGGTCACCCGCGTCCTCGTCGACGAGCAGAACCACACGATGCAGATCGTCGTCCCCGACGACCAGCTCTCGCTCGCCATCGGTCGCCGCGGCCAGAACGTGCGCCTCGCCGCCCAGCTTTCGGGCTGGAAGATCGACATCACCTCGGAGACCAAGGTCGCCGAGGAGCGCGAGGTCGCCTGGGCGAGCCTCAGCCGCATCGAGGGCATCTCCGACTTCGTCGTGCAGACCCTCTACAACCACGGCTTCCGCAGCGCGAAGGACATCGTCGAGGCCGACCCCGAGTTCCTCGCGAGCCTGCCGGGCTTCTCCGAGGACGCCGTGCCGCGCATCCAGCAGTCGGCGAAGGACGTCGTCAAGGCCGAGAAGAACGAGAAGAAGGAGCTGCGCGCGGTCGCCCGCGAAGGCGCGAAGCTGCTGCTCGCCATCGAGCGCGCCGCCGAGGCCGCCCGCGCCAACGGCACGGCCGACCTCGACCGCCTCAAGAAGATGGACGGCGTGCTGCCCTACGTCTTCGAGCGCCTCTCGGCCAACGACTACGGCTCCCCCGAGGACATCTACTTCGAGATGGACGACGACCGCCTCGTCCACCTCGTGGGTTTCTCGGCCGGCAAGGCCCGCCAGCTCCGCTACGCCGCCGCCGTCGCGATGAACCAGCTCACCACTGGCGTCGTGCCGGTGACGGAGAAGCCGCTGTCGGATCCCGAGGCCCGCGACGCGCAGGCCTACGACGCCGCCAATGCCGGTGGCGCTCCCGCCGAGGCCTGAGCCCGTCCCTCGTCGTGACCAGCCAGCGGGCGCCGGCCGGCGCCCGCTGCGCTTTTTCGCGAGGGACTGCTAACGAGGCACCATGCCGAAGCCGTCGTCGTCGTCGAAGCCCGCGCCATCCCCGTCTCCGTCTGCGGCGAAGCCGGCGTCGGCGTCGGCGCCGAAGAAACGGGGCCAGAAGAAGGGCCGCGGCCGCGCGGCGCTGGGGCTGACGGCCGACGATGGGCCGGCCCGCATGTGCATCGTCTGTCGCGCAGCGGGCTCGCCGGAGACCCTGCTGCGCTTCGCCCGTTCCCCCGACGGTGCCGTCGGCTTCGACGTCCGCGCGCGGCTGCCGGGCCGGGGCGCCTGGGTCTGCGCGACGCCGTCATGCCTGCAGAAGGCCTCCGATCCGAAGCACGGTGGCTTCGCCCGCGCCTTCGACGCCGCTGTCGTCTTCGACGGCGCCACGCTCCGTCGCGAGGTCGAGGAGGCCCTCCACGCCGATGTCTGCGACCGCCTCGGCCTGCTGCGTCGCCAGGGCAGCCTGATCCTCGGCCGCGACGACGCGATCCGGCACCTGCCGGATCTGGCCGGCATCGGCCTCGCCATCGACCTGTCGGAGAATTCCCGACATGAGCTGCAGGAGCGGGCCGTCGGCGCGACGCTCGTGACGCTGCCGCCGATGGTGGAGGTCACCGCCGCGGTCGGTCACGATCGGGCCGTGGGCGTCGTCGGCATCCCGAAGCGCGGCGGCGACGCGCTGCTGCAGGCGGCCGTCCGCCTGACCCCGTTTCTGAAGCCGGCGGCGGCGGCGCCCGCGGCCGGGTAGGTCCCGGTCTTACCGAACCTTGACGTGGATCAACCGGCGCGGAGATCGCGCCGGCGGCACATTCGTTCATACTGGAACCACGTTTCAGCGCCGCGGCCCCGGTCGCGCTGTCGAAACGGCCGGTCCGGGGACGAACCAGAACCGTTCCCGCGTTGTCAGGTCCAGGGCCCGCTGCCGTCTTCGCTTCCGTGAGGCACTTCATGCAACGCACCGCCGTCATCTTCGGACTCGCCGCGTCGACCCTGATCGGCGCCCTCCTCCTCGTGCCTCGCTCCGTCGAGGCGCCGAAGCCGCCGCCGCCGGTGCCGGTGCCGTCGGCGAAGGCGCCCATCACCCAGCTCGTCTACGGCGACGGCACCCTCGAGGTGCATGCCACCGTCGACCGCGGCCTGATCCAGCCCGGCAGCGATGAGCCCGTCTGGATGGACGTCGCCATCAAGGCCTCCGGCGTGCAGCAGCGCGCGCCCCTCGCCGCCGTCCTCGTCATCGACCGCTCGGGCAGCATGGCCGGCGACAAGATCGACGCCGCCCGCCTCGCCGCCGAGCGCTTCGTCAACGGCCTGACCGACGGCGACATGCTCTCGGTCGTCACCTACGGCAGCGACGTCAGCGTCGACTTCCCCTTCACCGTCGTCGACGCCGCGAGCCGCCGCGCCGCGCTCGCCGTCGTGCGCCGCATCGAAGAGGGTGGCGGCACCAACATCGACGGGGGCCTGCTGGCGGCGAAGAGCCAGATCGATCGCACCCGCATCGACGGCCGCGTCGCCCGCGTCGTCCTCATCTCCGACGGCCGCCCCACCGAGGGCGACCGCCGCAGCAGCACCCTCGTCGGCCACAGCCAGGGCCTGCGCCAGACCGGCATCACGACGAGCACCATCGGCCTCGGTCTCGACTACAACGAGGACCTCATGGAGCAGCTCGCCGTCGTCGGCGGCGGCCGCTACCACTACCTGAAGACGGGCGCCGAGATGGCCCGCATCCTCGACGCCGAGCTGCAGCACGGCCGCAACGTCGTCGCCTCCAACGTGATGCTCCACCTCGACCGCGCCCTCGCCCCCGGCGTCCGCGTCCTCGAGGCCCCCGGCCAGCTCGACGCCGGCAACGGCAACAAGCTCGTCATCGACGTCGGTGACCTCGCCGCCGGTGAGGAGCGCCACGTCCTCGTGAAGGTCGCCGTCGACGCCACCTCCGCCGACGGCGTCGGCTTCGCCGCCCCCGAGCTCGTCTACAAGAAGGCTGGCCAGAGCAGCGAGTCCCTGGTGGCCCACCGTGCCGACGCCTTCCGGCTCCTGCCCTCCAACGACGTCGCCGCCGTCAACGGCAGCCGCATCGACGCCGTCCGCGTGCGCGTGCTGCAGGTCGAGGCCAGCGTGGCGCTGACGCAGTCGATGCAGGCCTGGTCGAACGGTCAGGCCGACAAGGCGAAGGCCGACCTCGCCCGCGCCCGGGCCGAGGTGAAGGCCGCCGCCGCCCGCACCGGCAACGCGGTCCTGATGCGCGAGGCGAAGAACCTCGACGACGTCTACGACAGCGTCGCCAGCGCGCCGGCCCCGTCGTCGGCCGCCGGTCTCGACATGGTGAAGGCCCAGAAGGCCCGCGCCTTCGACCTCCGTCGCTGAGGTGATGGAGATCATGGCAGTGGGGGCGTCTGGCATGATGGCTGGGCGCCCCTTTTCCGTCGCCGCCCGTTGAACTGCGAATGAACTCAGGAGCCGCTCTCATGCCCATCCAGTTCAAGGACCCCGCGGGCTTCAGCAAGGAGATCGGCGCCGTCGCCGCCGGGGCCGCCATTGCCGGGGCCGCCGTCGGTGTCGCTGGCCTCGCCGGCGCGCCCGTCGAGGCCGCCGCCGGCGCCGCGGCCCTCTTTGGCGGCTGTGTCGCGGCCGCCGTCGTCCACGAGACCCCCGCCGCGATGACCTTCGGCGAGAAGAAGCCGGCGCTGCGCGCCGTCGTCGGCGCCATCGGCGGCGCCCTCGCGGGCCTTGGCTTCGCCGCGCTGAGCTGGCGCCTGAACCTGGGCTTCGGCGGCGTCGTCGGCGCCGGCGCCCTCGGTGGCCTGGCGCTCGGCACCATGCTCGGCGGCGACGGCGTGAAGCATCGCTTGTCGCAGCTCGCGGGCCTGGTCGGCGCCACCGTCGTCGGCGGCATCGGCGCCGCCGGCCTCGACAACGCCGCCCGCTTCGCCGCCTCCGAGGGCGCGCCGATGGTGCTCACGACGACGACGTTGGCGGGCCTGATGGGCCTGTGGATCGCGGCAGGCGCCGGTCTGCGTCGGCTGCAGCCGCAGCAGGATCCGATCACCGAGCGGGCCAATACGCTGCTCGAGACCCTCGCCGAGCCCGTGCGCGGCAAGGTCCTCGAGGCCCTCGCCACCTGGAGCGAGATCGGGCAGGGCATCGCGAAGGATCCGTCGATGTCGCCGTCGTCGGCGCAGGAGACGCGCGCCCAGGCCGAACACCTCGTCAGCCACGTGCTCGAGACCGCCACGACGTGGGGGCAGATCCACAGCGACCTCGTCAGCCCGAAGGTCAAGGCCGTCGACGACAAGCTCAAGGATCTCGAGGCCCGCCTCGCCAGCACCGACGACGAGGTCACGAAGGGGCACCTGTCCCGCGCGCTCGCCGCGCTCAAGGCCCAGAAGAGCGCCGTCGACGGGCTCAAGGTGAACATGGGGCGCGCCGAGGCCGCCATGGACGCCCAGCTCGCGCTGCTGGAGCGCCTGCGCCTCGCCGTCGCCCAGCACCGCGTGAGCGACCGTGAGCGCTTCATGGTGGAGCTCACGGCGGTGGCCGAGCAGGCCGGTCGCCTCTCCGACGATCTCGAGACCCTGTCGGCCGCCATCGCCGAGGCCGAGACCCTCGCCGATCGCCGCACCCTCGCCGACCTCGAGCGCGACGCGCGCCGCTCGCTGCAATCCCTCGGCACCGCCGAGGCCGTCGTCGAGCAGCCCGCCGAGCAGACCGTGTCCCGCTGAGTCCACGGGATGCCGACGGTGACGGCGTTCAGGTTCTCCTGAGCCGCGCCCGGCCCGTCAGGGCAGGGCGCCGGTCAGCGTGAAGCCGAGGGACTCCGGCGCCTCGGTGTTGCTCTCGACGAGCAGCAGATACGGGCCCTCCTCGAAGAGGGGGGCGTCGATGAGGGGATTGGTGTCGTCGAGGCCGCGGTCGTCGTTGCGGGCGATCCAGTCGCCGACCGACGTCGACACCACGAAGAGGCGCCCGTCGAAGCCGTCGGCGGCGAGGTCGAAGACGACGTCGGCGCCGGTGTCGGCGTCAAACGGGTAGAGGCGCACGGCGCCGGCGACCGGCAGCGTGTCCGTGATCGTGCCGGGCAACGTGAGGGTGGCGGCGGTGACCTCGGCGGTGACGTCCTCGACCTGCACCCGCCAGGTGAAGTCGGCGCCGCCGACGCCCGCGCCATCGACGTCGCGCGCATCGCGCACGACGAGGAGGACGCCGCCTCCGAGGGCGACGAACTCGACGACGGCGTCGCCACCGTCGGGCGCGCGGTGCAGGCGGACATAGTCGGCGCCGGCCGGCTCGTCGCCGCGGCCGTCGTCGAGCACCGTGAGATGCCCGTCGAGGGCGCTGCCGTCGGTGACCAGTCGGGCCCGGTAGGCGTGGCCCGGGATCGTGCCGTCGAGGCGGATGACGTCGGCGTCGCCGGCGGCGCCGATCGCGCCGGTCATGACCGCGCCGATGGCCATCGCGTCGACGGCCTCGACCGGGGTGCCATCGTTGGGCTCGCGCTCGACGAGCGTCTCGCCTTCGCCCTCACCCTCGCCTTCCCCTTCGCCCTCGCCTTCCCCTTCGCCCGTCGGTGGCGGGCAGGCCGTCAGCAGCGCGCCAACCGGGAAGAGCAGGGCGGGGACGAGGGCCACGGGCAGGGGCAGGGAGCGCATGACGAGGTGCTGCCAGTCGGCGCCGGACATCTCAACCCGCGGACGGCAGAGGGGCCCATGCCCTCGCTTCGCCTGTCATGCGAGAACGCGGCCCGCACGGAGGAACGATGAAGCGACGTGATGCCCTGTGGACGACCTCGGCGGTGCTGTGGTGCGGGCCCGCCCTCGCCGAGGCCACCGGCGGATCGCCGAAGACGCCGCCGGCCCGCGTCGCCCCCGACGTCATCGCGGCGCTCCATGCCCAGGCGGCGCTGTGGACGGCCGGCGACATCGAGGGCTTCTGTGCCCTCTACGCCGAGCACGCCGTGTTCTTGTCGCCGGGCGGCCTGACCCGCGGCCGCGCCGCCGTCCTCGCCCGCTATCGCCAGAAGTACGTCGACGGGTCCGAGGGGCGCGCCGGCATGGGCGCCCTCGCCTTCGTCATCGAGGACGCCCGCAGCGTCGGGGCCCTCGCGACGGTGGCGCTGCGCTGGACGCTCACGTGGCCCGACAGCATGCAGAAGCCGGTCGCCACCGGTCTGTCCCTCGTGACGCTCGAAAACGTCGGCACGAGCGACCGGCCGCGCTGGCAGATCCTCCACGACGCCAGCATGTGACGTCGACGACGACGCTCACCCGCCGCAGACGAGGACGTTGACCGGGACCTCGGCGGCGGCACCGTCGCGGGCCTCGGAGATCGTGACGATGTGGCCGTCGGCGTCGAAGGCGATGGCCTCGCCCTGGGCCTCGCTGAAGGGCCCGAAGGTCACCGTCGTGAGGCGCACGTCGCCGAGCGAGAGCAGGGCCGCGGCGTCGTCGGTGCGGTGCTCGAAGATGCCGGTGTAGGTGCGCACGAGGAGGGCCCGGCCCGACGGGTGCAGGTCGGCGCCGGTGATCATGCGGCCGAACTGGATCGACGGGCTCTCGGTGCTGATGGAGCCGACGGCGGTGAAGGTGCCGTCGTCGTCCGCCTCGCCGAAGGGGCCGCGGCGGGCAAAGACCCGGGCGCTCGGGCCATCGACCTTCTCGAACAGCAGCATCGCGGCGGCGTCGGGGAAGACCACGAGGGCCTCGACGTCGAGCCCGGCCGGCAGGCCGGCGGCGGCGCTGGCGTCCACGCGGGCCACGAGCGTCGCGGTGGCGTCGTCGGTGAAGGCGTCGCCAGTGGGCACGGGCTCACGGACGATGAAGACGGCGGCGTCGCTGCGGTCGCCGGCGTTGTTGCCGGTGTCGGCGAGGTAGAGGCACGGGCCCAGGCGATCCGGGCAGCTCGCGACGGCGATGTCCTCGAGGTCCTGCACCGCGAAGGGCAGGGCGACCCGCCCGCGGGGCCGGCCGTCGCTACCGATCCCATAGAGCGCGGCGTCGTCGCCGGAGTCGTTGTGCACCCACAGGAGGTCCGGCGTCGTCGGCGACGGCACGACGCCCGAGACCTCGATGAGCCGCGCGTCGCCGAGCTGGCCGCGCACCTCGGGGACGCCCGCCCAGGCGCTCTCGCACAAAGGCCGCGACGGCAGCCGATAGGGCGGCGGCGGCGGCGGTGACGTCGTCGTCGGCGCGGGACACGCCGCGAGCGCCAGCAGCGCCGTCCACATGGAGAAACGAGCGGGGTACGCTGAAGGCCGCATCGCAGACATCATAGGCATCTCGTCGGCCTTCGATCCGGCGGGATCGAGCCGGTGCTCGACGCGATGAAGGCCAGGCTGTCGTCGCCGTGGCCCTGAGGGCACCGTTCGCCACGACCATGGCGGCGTGCTAGAGCCGACCCATGCGCGGCGTCGTCGCTTTCCTCGCCTTGTCTGCCCTCCTCGGCTCCTGCTCGGCGCCGCCGGCGCCCACCACCACGACCGCACCCACGACGCCGAAGGCGCCCACGCGCCCGGTGCCGGTGGCCGGCATCCCGCCCCGCTACGACCTCGCCACCGGCGTCGCCGTCGTCGTCACGCCGCAGGGCGAGCGCCGCTTCAAGGTGGAGCTCGCCGTGAAGGACAACGAGCGCCAGCGCGGTCTCATGTACCGCGACAGCCTTGGCGAAGACGAAGGCATGCTGTTCCTCTTCGAAGAGATGGGTCCCCTGTCGTTCTGGATGAAGAACACCTGGATCCCCCTCGACATGCTCTTCATCGACGACGACCTCACGGTGGTGGGCATCGTCGAGAACGCCGAGCCGATGACGACGACGCCGCGCAACCCCGGCGGGCACTCGCGCTTCGTCCTCGAGGTGAAGGGCGGCCTCTCGCAGCAGCTCGGCATGGTGGCCGGGCAGAAGGTGCGCTTCGAGGGCGTGCCCGAGTCCCTCTGGCAGAAGAAGCCCACCGGCGAACAGGTGAAGACCCCATGATCCACGACCTCGACGGCAAGAAGCCCCAGATCCACGCCGACGCCTTCGTCCACCCCGACGCCACCGTGATCGGTGACGCCCATATCGCCGCCCGCGCGTCGATCTGGCCGACGACGGTGCTGCGCGCCGACATGGGCCGGATCGCGATCGGCGAGGACACCTCGGTGCAGGACGGCACGATCATCCACCTCACCGAGGGCTGGAGCGAGACCATCGTCGGCGCTCGCGTCACCGTCGGCCACCGCGTCATCCTCCACGGCTGCACCGTCGGCGACGACTGCCTCATCGGCATGGGCTCGATCCTCCTCGACAACGCGAAGATCGGGAAGGGCAGCCTCGTCGCCGCCGGCTCCCTCGTCCCGGTCGGGATGGACGTGCCCGAGGGCAGCTTCGTGCGGGGCTCCCCCGCCGTCGTCGTCGGCCCGGTGAAGGATCACCACAAGGCCATGATCGAGGGTGGGTGGCGGACCTACACGGACTACGCCCAGCGCTACAAGAAGCAGCTCGGCCGGTGACGTCGACCGCGACGCCGTCGTCGCACTTTGTGTAGGGTCATCCCATGATCGTCACCTGTCCGGGCTGCGCGTCGAAGTACCGCGTGCGCAACGAGGCCGTTCCGGCCGAGGGCGCGCGCATGCGCTGCCCCAAGTGCGAGACGCTGTTCCTCGCCAAGCCGCCGCCGGGTGGCGCCGCCGCCGACGAGACCGGCAGCGGCATCGACGCCCCCACTGGCCAGTTCGCGGCGATGGCGCCGCCCGCCGCGCCGTCGATGCCGCCCGGCTTTGCCCCGCCGGCCGCGGGGCCCGGCTTCAGCGCGCCGCCCGGCACCGGGGCGTCGTCGCCGTCGCCGTTTGGTGGCTTCGGCGCGCCCCCCGGCGCCTCGTCGCCGCCGACGGCCGCGCCCTCGCCGTTTGATGGCCTGCCGCCCGCGGGCAGCGCGCCCTTTGGCGCATCGCCGTCGCCATTTGGTGCAGCGCCGTCGCCGTCGCCGTTTGGTGCAGCGCCGTCGCCGTCGCCGTTTGGCGCAGCGCCGTCGCCGTCGCCGTTTGGTGCAGCGCCGTCGCCGTTTGGTGCAGCGCCGCCGTCGCCGTTTGGCGCAGCGCCGTCGCCGTCGCCGTTTGGTGCAGCGCCGTCGCCGTCGCCGTTTGGTGCGTCGCCATCGCCATTCGGCGGGGCCGCACCGCAGAACCCGCAGACCGCCGGGCCGCTGACGGCGATGATGGCCCGCTTCGATCCGTCGTCGATGCCGCCCGGGCCGTCGTCGTCCGCCGCGCCGTCGTCGTCGGCGCCGCGGCCTCCCGACGACGATCCCTTCGCCAACCTCGACCTCGGCGCGCCCGCGCGTCCCGCCGCCGAGGTCGCTTCGCCGGGCTTCTCCGCGCCGCCGCCGACGTCGTCGTCGACGTTGCCGTCGTCGCCGGCGCGACCGGCGACCCAGGGCCCGTCCGCGACCCGGCCGCCGACGCAGGCCTCGCCACCGCCGGCGCTGGCCCGGCCCCGTTCTCACGGCAGCTCCCTCGCGGCGCAGGCGGCGTCGTGGCTGTTCGTGGTGGCGAGCGCTGCCACGGCGGCGGGCGGCGCCGTCTTTGCGGCCTGGACGTCCGGCGCCGTCGACCTCGACGAGCGGCTGATGCCGATCGCCGAGGCCCAGCTCGGCGTGCGACCGCCCTACAGCTTCGTCGGCCTCGACGCGCCGCCCCTCGACGAACTCCGCCGTCAGGCGAAGGCCCGCGAGGACGCCGGCGATCTGCCCGCCGCCGCCGTGCTGTGGCGGCGCATCCTCGACGCTGAACCCACCGACGCCACCGCGAAGACGGCCCTGCCGCGCGTGCTCACCGCGCTCGGCGAGCGCCTCCGCTGACCCCGCCACCCCCGAGGACGACCATGCCCGAGACCGCCGCCGTCGCCGACAAGGACAAGGACAAAGACACCCTCGGCCGCCGCCTCTCCGAGGCCTGGCACAAGACCGTGGGGACCTGGGCCACCGACGACAAGGGCACCGCGTCCCTCGTGTCCCGCCTCGTCGAGTTCCGCACCCTCTCGACGGAGGAGGCGAAGAAGGTCCTCGCCGACGCGAAGAAGCGCGTCGAGGAGAACCGCGCCGAGCTCGACCGTCGCGTCGACGAGAGCTGGCACCGCGCGGCCGGCTTCTTCACGACCGAGCAGAAGGAGCTGAAGAGGCTCGAGGAGCGGCTCGCCTCGCTCGAAAGTCGCTTCAAGTCCCTCTCCTGATGGTCGCCCCTTGTGGGGGCGCGCGTGGCCGGCCACGGTCGACGCATGCGTGACGTCGTCGATCCCGCCACCGCGACGCCGACGTCGCCGGCGCTGCCCTCCTTCCTCTCGCGGCCCCTGCCTGGCTTCGACGCCGCGGCGCTGCCGTCGCCGCTGCCGCTGCCCCCGGTGCTGCAGGCCGGCCCGCCCGTCGAGTTCCGCGGCGACGACGACGGCTTCCACGTCTTCGAGGTGCCGGCCTACCTGCCGTCGGGGCAGGGGGAGCACCTCTACCTGCACCTCGAGAAGCGGGGCCTGTCGACGCCGCAGCTGCTGGGTCGCCTGCGCGCGGCCTTCGGCCTGCACGAGCGCGACATCGGCATCGCGGGCCAGAAGGACGCGCGCGGCGTGACGCGCCAGTGGGTGTCGGTGCCGGCGCGGATCGTCGAGCCCCGCGTCGCCGAGGTGGAGGCGGCCACCGGCGCGGTGCTGCTGGCCCACGCCCGCCACGGCAACAAGCTGCGGCTGGGGCACAACCGCGGCAACCGCTTCGTCTGCCGCCTCGACGGCGTCGACGCCCCGACCGCGGCCGCGATCGGCGAGCGTGCGACAGCGCTGTCAGCCCTCGGGGTGCCCAACTGGTTCGGCGCCCAGCGCTTCGGCCATGGCGACCGGGCCCTGCGCGAAGCGGAGCGCTTCCTCACGCGTCCGCGCAAGGCGATCAGCCGCCGCGAGCAGTTCTGGGTGAGCGCGGTCCAGAGCGCGCTCTACAACGCCTGGCTGGCCACGCGGGTGCAGGATGGCACCTGGCGCCAGGCCCTCGACGGCGACCTCCTCGAGAAGGTCACCGGCGCCTCGTTCGAGTGCATCGACCCCGCCGTCGACACGCCGCGCGTCGAGGCCGGCGAGGTCACCCCTTCAGGGCCGCTGTATGGGCGGGCGATGCGGTGTGCAGCACGCGACGCCCTGACACGGGAGTCGCGATCGGCCATCGATCTCGGTGTCGACCTCACGGGTCTCCTCGCCCACCCGGCTTTTCCGACGGGCGCGCGGCGCCCCGCCCGTGTATGTCCCATGGCGGTAGAGGTGGGAGTCGGACCGACATCCGTCACGGTCGCCTTCGACCTGCCGTCGGGCTCGTATGCCTCTGTTCTCCTAAGGGAAATCGTCGGTCCCCGGTTGGTGGACCGCTTCTTCGACCCCATCGCCGACGCCGCCGACGCCCCCGCCTGAGGGGTGATCACCGGCCGGGCTGCGGCGATCTGGCCCGCTTCCTGCGGTGGACCTGCCTGACGGCGCACGCCTTCACTGGCGGCGCTGCCCGGAGGTCGCCATGCCGCGCCGCGCATCAGCTCTTGCCGCCCCCATCGACGTCGACGCGATCGCCAGCCTCGTTGAGGACCGCACGCCGCCGCCGGCGCCGCCGCCGCCGCCGGAGCCCCGCACCAGGCGGCCGGCCCGGGCCAGCGCGCCGCGGGATGTGCTGCCGCTGCCGACCTCGAAGGCGAAGGGCCGCCGTGGCGGCCGCGACGGGCGCGACGAGAACCTCTCGGAGTACCTGAGCTCGCTGGGCCGCATCCCGCTGCTCACCGCCGAGGATGAGGTGCGCCTCGCCTCGACGCTGCGCGACGCCGAGATCGCCTGCTGGCGCCGCCTGTTGCGCGTGCCCGAGGCCGTCGCCGCCGTCCTCGAGGCCGAGCGGATCCAGGAGTCGGCGTCGACGCTGTCGTGCCTCGCCGCCCTGCAGGAGCGCGGCGGCAGCGACGACGACGTCGTGCACATCGCCGAGGCCCTGCGCGAGCTCGACGACGATCGCCAGCTCATCGACGCCGTCCTCGCCGTCGTCGACAGCGTCTGCGCCCACCGCCCCGGCGCCTGCGACCTGCAGGCGGCCCGCCGCGAGCGCCGCCGCGCCGTCGACATCAGAAACACCTTCGTGCGCTCGAACCTGCGCCTCGTCGTCAGCGTCGCCCGCCGCTTCCATCACTACCGGATGCCGCTCATCGACCTGATCCAGGAGGGCAACCTCGGCCTCATCAAGAGCGTGCACCGCTTCGATCACCGGAAGGGCTTCCGCTTCTCGACGTATGCCCACTGGTGGATCCGCCAGGCCATCGAGCGCGCCATCATGAACAAGGGCGCCCAGGTCCGCCTGCCGGTGCACGTCTTCGACGCCCGCCGCGAGGTCGCCAAGGTCACCCGCGAGCTCACCCACACCCTCGGTCGGGAGCCCGACTTCGCCGAGGTGGCGAAGGCGCTGCAGCTGCCGGAGGAGAAGCTGCACGAAGTCCTCGCCGCCGTGCCGCGTGAGCCGCAGTCCCTCGACGACCCCATCGGCGACGACGAGGACCGGACCCTGGCCGAGGCCATCGCCTCCGAGGGCCCCTCGCCCGACGAGCAGGTCATCGCCCTCGACGAGCAGCACCGCGTGAAGCGCCTGCTCACGCGCCTGAGCCCGATGGAGATCGACATCATCACCCGGCGCTACGGCCTCAAGCACGACGACGACGAGACCCTCGAGGAGATCGGGCGCAGCTACAGCCTCTCGCGCGAGCGCGTGCGGCAGATCCAGGTGCAGGGCCTGCGCAAGATCCAGCGCTGCGTCGAGAGCCGCATCATCGGCTGACGCCGTCGGCGCCTACGACGCGGAGGAACGACGAAGCGGCGCCCGATGGGCGCCGCTTCACAATGAAAACGGCGCCCGTGGGCGCCGCCGATTCACACACCGCGTGTGTGAATCAAAAAGAACATTCGGGCGCGAAGCGCCCGAATCGTTCACTTCTTCTTGGTGCCGTACTTCGCCTTGAACTTCTCGACGCGGCCTTCCTTGTCGAGGATGCGGCTCTTGCCCGTGAAGAACGGGTGGCAGGCCGAGCAGATGTCGACGGCGTAGGTGCCGCGGGTGCTGCGGGTGTCGTAGCTGGCGCCACAGGCGCAGGTGATGGTGGCGTTGCGGTAGACGGGGTGGATGTCGATCTGCATGACGGGCCTCAAGAGTGGGACCGGCTCGCGATCGCGAATTGCGTCGCCGAGGTTGGGTCCGACGCCGGTCGTCTAGGGGGGGCGACGTCGACCGTCAAGGCGCGTCGGGGTCGAGCCAGGCCCCGAAGGCCAGCAGATCCCGCAGCCGCTGGTCGCCCGGCTCCTGCTCCGCCAGCGGCACCGACGACGTCAGCAGGTGGAGCGACCGGCCGTCGGGGGCGGTAAGGACGTAGGTCAGGCCGACGACGACGGCGTCGTGGTTGGCGGCGTCGCGCATGGGCTGCAGCAGGCGGATCGCCGGCCGTTCCCCTTCGATGCGCTCGGCGATGCCGCCGGCCGCCCGGGTCTGGGCCTGCAGGCGCTCCGCCAGCGTCGCAAGCTTCGACGGGTCGGGCAGGGGCAGCAGCAGCACCCGCGCGATCTGGCCGCTCGCGTGGCGCCACTGGCCCTGGCAGAGGTCGTCGGGGCCGACATCGCTGCAGGGCACATCGACCCAATCGGTGGCGCCGGGGAAGCCCAGCACGCTCCCGTCGAGGACGACGACCCGGGGGCCGTCGGTCGGCGTCGTTGTCGTCGTCGTCGGCCAGAGCAGGGCGACGCCGCCTCCAGCGACGGCGAGTCCGACGACGAGGGCGAGGAGGCGGCGGCTGGTCGACATGGGACCGCTACTCTCCCGGGGCGCGATCGCGGCGTCCAGTTCAGCGCACCGAAGTCGTGTCGCCGTCGTCGTCGTCGAATCGGTGGGCAGAAAAAGCGAAGACCACCGGGCGGAAGGGGGGAGAACCGCGCCGGTGATCTTCCATCGCAGCCAACCGACCTGGGGGGGGGGGATTGGTCGTGTCGACCCGCGATGTGAGACGATTTGAACACCGCGCGGACGCCCCTGTCAACGGGCCCGCCCGGTGGGACGGTTGGTCGGGGCGCCGACCCGTGGACGCCCCCGGTGGTGGGAGGTATGCCCCGGCCATGGCACTCCGGGTCCTGTTGGTCGACGACGACTCCCACCTCCGCCTCGCCCTCACGAAGGCGCTGACCCGCAAGGGGCTCGATGTCATGGACCTCGCTGGCGGCGAGGGCGCCGTCGAGCTGCTGCGCACCGGCATGGCGCCGGCGGGGCAGCTGGACGTCTGCGTCCTCGACCTGCGGATGCCCGGACTCAGCGGCCTCGACGTCCTGAGGCGCACCCTCGGCCGGCGCGTGCCGGTCGTGGTGCTCACCGGCCACGGCACCGTTCCCGACGCCGTCGAGGCCATGCGCCTCGGCGCCGTGAACTTCGTCCAGAAGCCCGTCGACGCCGACGAGCTGCTTCCGATCCTGAACCAGGCGGTGCGCACCGACCGGGCCGGCGTCGCCGACGCCACGATCCTCGGGGCCTCCGACGCCATCCTCGCCTTCCTCGAGCGGGTCGATCGGGCGGCGTCGTCGTCGGAGCCGGTGCTGCTGCTGGGCGAGACCGGGACCGGCAAGGAGCTCAGCGCCCGCCGCCTCCACCAGGCGAGCGCCCACGCCCAGGGCCCCTTCGTCGCCGTCCACGTCGCCGGCATGCCCCGCGAGCAGCTCGAGAGCGAGCTGTTCGGTCACAAGAAGGGGGCCTTCCCCGGCGCCCACGACACCCGCGAGGGGGCGCTGCAGCGCGTCGCCGACGGCACCCTCTTCCTCGACGAGGTGGCCGACCTCCCGCTCGACCTGCAGGCCCGACTGCTGCGCGTGATCGAGGAGCAGCGCTTCCGCCCCGTCGGCTCCGAGGTCGAGCGCCCATTCCGCGGCCGCATCGTCGCCGCCACCCACCGCGACCTCAAGGGCCTCGTCGAGCAGGGACGCTTCCGGGCCGACCTCTTCTATCGCCTCAGCGTCGTCACGCTGCCCATCCCACCGCTGCGCGAGCGCGGTGACGATGTCGTCCTCATCGGTCGCGCCTGGCTCAGCCGCGCCATCGTCGAGCGCCCCGCCGGTCGGGCCACCGACGTCGACCTCACGTTCTCGCCCGCCGCCGAGGAGCGCCTGCGGCGGCACAGCTGGCCAGGCAACGTCCGGGAGCTCATCACCGTCGCCAAGCGCGCCGCGCTCTTTGCCGCCGGCGACGTCGTCGAGGCCGAACTCATCGATGAGCTCCTCGAAGACTCACCCTTCGCCCACGCGAGCGAGCTGCAGCCCCTCATGGTGGCGTCGTCGTCGGGCGACGGCCCCCGGGCCGGTCAGCGCGTCACCCTCGAGGAGCTCGAAAAGACGCACATCCGCCGCCTCCTCGACGAGCTGCACAACGTCTCCGAGGTGAGCCGCATCGTCGGCATCGACCGCCGCACCCTGCAGCGCAAGATGATCGCCTGGGGCTTCCGCGACCCCAAGCCGCAGGACCACCACGACGACTGACGCCGCCACCACCGCGCCGGGGCATGCGAAAGGGGCGCCCGTGGGCGCCCCTCGCGTCTTGCGGTGACCGCTGTCGTCGACGCGGTCGACGCCAGCGACGTCGTCGACGTCAGCCCGCCTCGGGTTCGGTCGGCGCCGCGCCCACCGTGCCGTCGTCGGCGTTGCCGCCGGCTTCGACAGCGCCGTCGTCGCTCGCCACGGCGCCCTCGCCGTCGTCGCTGCCGGCGGCGCTGGCGGCGTCGGCGTCGCCCTTGGCCTTCTCGGGCGTCGGCGGCTTCACGAGCGGGGGCTCGAGGTCGGTGATGCCAATCAGATGGCGCAGCCACTCGGGCTTGATCGCGCGGACGTCGACGGCGATGTCCTTCGGCACCACGGCGTGCTCCTGGCCGTTGTAGCCGATGAAGGCGACGATGCCGGCGGTGCCGTCGACGAGCTTGCCGTGCACATCGGGCTCCACCGTGAGGTGGGAGAGGGTGCCGGCGTACGTCGTGAAGAAGAAGCGCTGGGCGGCCTCGCTGATCTGGGTGTTGTCGAGGCGCTCCTTCATCACCCAGCCGCGGACGGCGGCGTACTGCTCGGACTTGCCGGCCGCCTTGAGGGCGTCGAGGCGGTCGCGCCAGCGCATGGCCTCCGTCCACTCCTGCTCGCGGCGGGCGCGCTTCTCGAGGTTCTCGTCGGCGCGGCGCTCCTTGAACGAGCGGGTGTCGCGGGGCTTGCCGGCCCGGCGCGGGGCACCCTCGGCGGGCGCGCCCTCGGCGCCAACGCCGGGGGCGCCCTCGACGGGAGCAGCCTGCTCGGGGCGGGGCTCGCGCGGCGGACGCTCGCCACGGGGACGATCACGACGCTCACCACGGGCACCGCCGGGGCCGGGGCCGCGATCGCCGCGCGGGCCGGGGCCGCGGTCACCACGGGGACGATCCCCGCGGGCTTCGCGGTCGCGACCCGGGGGCGGGCCCTCTTCACGACGACGACGCTCGACCTCGCGGCGCTCCTTCTCCCGCGCGCGGCGCTCGGCCTGCTCGTCTTCGACCTTCTTCACCTGGTCGGCCGTGACCACACCCGCTGCGAGGAGCTTTGCCTTCAAGTCCAACATGCGGCCCACGCTACCCGGTGACGGGTGACGATCAAGCCCCTTGCGCAGCGGTCCCGGGTTCGCGACGACGTCGTCATGTCGATCGTCGTCTGGGGCATTCCCTCCTGTGGCACCGTGAAGAAGGCCCGCGCCGCCCTGCAGGGGGCCGGTATCGCGTTTGCGGATCGCGACCTCCGCGACGCGCCGCCGACGCCCGCCGACGTCGCCCGCTTCGTCGCCGCCGTCGGCGTCAACGCCCTGAAGAACACGTCGGGCGGCTCCTACCGGGCCCTTGGCGCCGAGAAGGACGGCTGGTCCGAGGCCCGCTGGACGGCGGCGTTTGCGCAGGACCCGATGCTCATCAAGCGCCCGGTCATCGAGAAGGACGGCGTCGTCGTCACCGTCGGCTGGAAGAGCGACGAGGCCCTCGCCCGCCTGCGCTGACGGGCAAGAAGCGGCACAGCGCTATTTGCGCGGCAGCATCGACGTCGCCGTCGGCTTCGTCGACGTCGGCGGCGTCGACGTCGGCGGCGTCGTGCGCGGGGGATGCATGCGGATCTCGCGGGCCACGCGCTCGCGCACGACCCCGACGAGCTTTTCGATGCGGCGCCGCTCGCGCTCGCTGTCGAGGAGGAAGCGGACGCCGAAGCCCTCGCGATCGCCACCGCGCCGATGCCAGCAGACGACGGCGTCGACGGAGACCCACGAGAAGATCGCGCCGTTGCCCTTCAGCTTGAGATGCAGGCGCGTGCCGATGGGCGGGTGCTCGCGCACCTTCAGGAAGCAGCCGCCATCGCTGATGTCGTCGGTCTCGCAGACCTCGACGAGACCGTCGATCTCGACGCGGGCCTCGACGTGGACGGGCAGCCGGCGCGCGTGGCGCTCGCGATGGTGGACGTCGTCACCGTCGACGAAGGCGAGGAGCTGGGTGCGCGCCGCCTCTTCACTGGCGAGGAACGTGAGCCCGATGCCGGGCGGGGCCGAGCGGCGGCCGGCGGCCCGCTTCCAGCGCACCTGGGCGCGGATGCGAAATCGGACCTCCTCGGCGAGGAAGTGGATCTCGAGCTCGACCTCATCGCCGAGGGCGACGTCGGCATCGCCGGGGACGAAGAGGCCCCCCTGATCCTGCTCGAAGGACTGCTGACGGAACGCGGCGCGGTCGCGCAGCGCCAGCAGCAGGAGGGGTCGAGCCGGTCCTGGCAGGGGGCCTCCGTCGGGGAACGCTCAGGGGAGCTGCTGGATGTCGAGGCGGAGGCGCGAGCGTTCCTTGCCCCGCTGGTCGAGCTCGGCGACGACGGAGACGACGAAGGCCCGTCCCTCGAAGACGGCCACGTCGCTGTAGAAGCCGTGGGCGCCCTCCGACAGCACCGTCGTGGCGGCGAAGGTCGCGCCCTCGAGGGTCGCGAAGCGCAGGTCGAGGCTGGTGGCGTCCTGGTAGACGAGGACGGGGCGCGAGCCGGCGGTGCTCATGCGGCCACCAGCGCCGAGGAAGTGGCTGCCGGAGCGCTCGGGCTCGCGGAGCTGGTCGGCCACGGCGTAGGTGCCGCCGGTGCCCGGCGTGGCGCGCGGACCGCGCCAGAAGCGTACGGTGTGGCGCGAGGCGTCCTCGTACGTGAGGAGCAGGTCGTCGCCGACGATGCCGAGGGCGGGGAAGCGGCCGACGTCGCCGGTGAGGCGGCCGTCGGTGCCGTCGCCGTCGACGACCGAGACCGTCGCGGTGGTGCCGCCGGCGGGGACGCGGGCCACGCGGACGTCGCCGTCGCCGTGGTCGTAGTAGGCGATGAGGGCGTCGGCGCCGTCGAGGACGAGGGCGCTGTGCAGGCCACGGGCGCGCGGCATCTCGATGGCCTCCTCGCGGGCGCCCTCGACGACGACGATCGGGCGGGCGTCGACGACGATGAGCTCCCAGTCCGAAGCCGACTGCGGGATCGGCGTGCGCGAGCGGGCCAGCTTCACGCCGGTGGCGGGGCCGTCGACGCCGGACAGCAGCGTGTTGTGGGCGAGGTACGAGACGAGGATGGTGCCGTTGGCGAGCACCTTCGTGTCGGTGAAGGTGCCGACCTGGCCGACGCCGGCGGTGGCGGCGGCGTCGACGACGTGGCTGCTCCAGACGCCGGCAGGGCCCTCGATGGCGACCTTCAGCGCGTTGTTGTCGACGTCGTGGTAGGCGACGCGGCCGAAGCCGCTGGCGTCGGCGGCGATGCTGGTGTGGGTGCCGACGTTGGGGCCGGGGCTTCGGACGCCGCCGCGGGCGCCGGCTGGATCGCCCGTCGGGGGCTCGCTCGGCACGCCGTCGACGTAGTCGATGCCGCTCTGGGCGCCGTCCTTGTTGTGGCGGACCACGACGAGGTCGCCGAATTCGGCGTCGTACGCGGAGACGAGGACCGCGCCGCCGGTGTGGACGATGCGGGCGTAGCGGCCGATGCGGGTGGGCACGACCGGGGGCTGGGAGACGCACTTGCAGGCGAGGTCGCAGCAGGTGTCGCCGGTCATGATGGCCGGGTCGGCGAGGACGAGGAGGCCGTCGCAGGGCTTGCTGCAGGACGCGTCGAAGGCGTCCTCGACGGTGGGCAGCTCGTGGCAGCTGTTGCTCGCGACCTCGCAGACGGAGCCGGCGGGGCAACCGCCGTTGCACGGCGGGGACAGCACGCAGCTGCCTTCGAAGCAGGTCCGGCCGAAGCCGCAGTCGTTGTCGCCGGCGCAGGACTCATAGATGCACGTCGGCAGCGGCTCGCGGCCACCGATCGAGATCGTGGCGCACACCTGGGCGGGATCGGCGCAGTCGGCGCTCGTCTCGCACTCGAACTCGCTGTCGAGCAGGCGCGGGAAGCAGAGGTTGAGGTCGGTGCGGCAGCGCATGCCGGGGCAGCAGTCGCTGTCGACGCCACAGCCGCCGAGGTCGCAGCGACCGAAGCGGAACTCGTCGCCCTCGTCACAGGGAACGACGGCGCAGACGCGCTCCTCGGGCGTGAGCGGCTCCTCGGTACAGCAGGAGTCGCAGCCGGCGGCGATGCCGACGAGGAGGGAAGTGAAGAGCGCGGCGCGGTTCAGCGTGCGCTGCCAGTTGGACGACGACATGCCCCCATGTTTGCCGCCCTGCGGTCCCCCTGCAACTCCGCATCGCGGACCACGTCGCCGATGATGCGCTGCGTCAGCCGTCGACGAGCCAGCCGGGTGGTGTGGGTGGGGGCAGGTCGCGTTGGCCTAGCAGGTTGCTGAAAAAGGCCGCTTTGGGCCTTTTTCAGCAACCCTGCTAGGTACTTCTGGGCCTCGTCTCCGACGAGGCCGGATCAACACCTAGCAGGTGCTGAAAAACGCAAAGCCGT
>Ga0172373_10000646_pt1 | contig 57039 bp, 45 predicted proteins | sample Lak10m_2_FD_114546 | JGI IMG/M metagenome (GOLD analysis project Ga0172373, IMG submission 114546) | Freshwater microbial communities from Kabuno Bay, South-Kivu, Congo - kab_092012_10m | ecosystem: Environmental > Aquatic > Freshwater > Lake | place: Democratic Republic of the Congo... | reverse complement strand
GCGAGAGCGTCCGTGTCAAGGAGGGTCCGTTCGCGGACTTCACCGGCTCGGTCGCCGAGATCAACGCCGATCACATGAAGCTCAAGGTGCTGGTGAACATCTTCGGTCGCGAGACCCTCGTGGAGATGGACTTCAGCCAGGTCAGCAAGCTCTGACCCCGATCGCAGACACCCTGCACAGTTCACGAGGAAAGTAGTCAGCCATGGCAAAGAAGAAGGTCACTGCGGTCGTCAAGATCCAGATCCCGGCAGGCAAGGCCACCCCGGCCCCGCCCGTGGGTACCGCGCTCGGACCGCACGGCGTCGGCATCATGGACTTCGTCAAGCAGTACAACGCTGCCACCGAGGCCCAGGTCGGCACGATCATCCCGGTCGAGATCACCATCTTCGAGGACCGCACGTTCTCGTTCGTCCTCAAGACCCCGCCGGCGCCGGTTCTCCTGCGCGAGAAGGCCAAGGTCGCCAAGGGCTCGTCGACGGCCGGCAAGGCGTCGTGCGGCACCGTGACCGAAGCCGACATCGAAGAGGTCGCCAAGATCAAGATGCCCGACCTCAACGCCTACGACCTCGAGGCGGCCAAGCAGCAGATCCGCGGCACCGCCCGCAGCATGGGCCTCAACGTCGCCGGCTGAGCCGTCGACGTCGCCCACCCGTTCACAACCACACCGCTCGCCCGGGATCACCTCGCCCGGCGGCGTTCACCCTGAGGGAGACACCAATGTCCGGCAAGAAGTACGCCGATTCCGCCAAGACGTTCGACCGTGACCAGCTGTTCACGCCGACCGAGGCCCTGGGCATGGTCAAGACCATGGCCAAGGCGAAGTTCGACGAGACCGTCGACATCGCCGTCCGCCTCGGCGTCGACCCCCGAAAGGCCGACCAGATGGTCCGCGGCACCGTGGCACTGCCCAGCGGTACCGGCAAGGACGTCCGCGTCGCCGTGTTCGCCGCGGGCGAGGCCGCCCAGGCCGCCCGCGATGCCGGTGCCGACCTCGTCGGCGCCGACGATCTCGCCGCCGAGATCGAGAAGGGCCAGTTCAACTTCGACATCGCCATCGCGACGCCCGACATGATGCCCCTCGTCGGTCGCCTCGGTCGTACCCTCGGCCCGCGTGGTCTGATGCCGAACCCCAAGACCGGCACCGTGACCCAGGACGTCGCCCGCGCCGTCACCGAGTTCAAGGGTGGCAAGGTCGAGTACCGCACCGACCGCTACGGCAACGTCCACGTGCAGCTCGGCAAGGCCAGCTTCTCGATCGAGATGCTCGAGGCCAACTTCCGTGCCGTGGTCGACGAGCTGCAGCGTGCCAAGCCGGCTGCCGCCAAGGGCCGCTACCTGAAGAAGATCTCGGTCGCCAGCACCATGGGCCCCGGCGTGAAGGTCGACACCAACCGCCTTCGTCCCGAGGTCTGACGACCACCTGATGCGGGGCGCGAGCCCCGTGTTGGCAGGGCACGGCTCGACCGTTACCCTGCCTCCCGCAATCCAGACCCGGTTTCGCTCGCCGAAGACCGCTGGCCCGCACCAGACCCCGAGTCCGCTCGGTGGCGAGGTCGGAGAATGGGTCCGTCCCACCAGCCGAGGTGAATGCCCGCCGGAGAGTCACCACGCCGCCTCGTGCGTCCGTGGAGTCGCTCCTCGAGGTGTTCGCTCTTGCGAGCACCCCGAGTCGCAGCAACCCACGAGATGTCACGAGAGGAGGTGTACATGACGACAGAACATCCCCGTTCCGAGAAGGTCGCGGTGGTGGAGGAAGTGAGCACTCGCCTCGCCTCCGCCCAGGCGGTGTTCGTCACCGAGTACCGCGGCATGTCCGTGGGCCAGCTCGCCAACCTGCGTCGGGCCCTGCGCCCCGCCGGCGGTGAGTACAAGGTGTACAAGAACACTCTCGCCCGCCGCGCCGCCAGCGAGCACGGTCTCGACGGTCTGGCCGACCTGCTGGTGGGCCCGTCCGGCCTGATCTTCGCGTCGGGCGACATTGCAGCGACCGCCAAGGCGATCCGCGATGCAGCCAAGGCGAACCCGCTCCTCATCATCAAGGGCGGCACGATGGGCACCACGACCCTGTCCGCGAAGGACGTCGAGGCGCTCGCCGACCTGCCGAGCCGCGAGACCCTGCTGGCGATGTTCGCTGGCGCCCTGCAGGCCCCGCTGGTCAAGACGGCCGGCCTCCTCCAGGCGCTCCCGCGCAACTTCGCCTACGGCCTCAAGGCCCTCATCGATACCAAGGCCTGACGGCCAGCCCGGCTGCCCACTCGGGTGGCCACCCCACAACAACAACGCATTCACTCATCAGGAGAAACCCCAATGTCGATCGAAAGCATTCTCGACGAGATCAGCAGCCTCACCGTCATCGAGCTCAAGTCGCTCCTCGACGCGTTCGAGGAGAAGTTCGGCGTGACCGCCGCTGCCCCGGTGGCCGTGGCCGCCGTGGCCGCCGGTGGCGCTGCCCCGGCCGCCGAGGAGGAGAAGGACGAGTTCGACGTCATCCTCTCCGACGCCGGTGCCCAGAAGATCCAGGTCATCAAGGTCGTCCGCGAGCTGACCAACCTCGGCCTCAAGGAGGCCAAGGACCTCGTCGACGGCGCCCCCAAGCCCGTCCTCGAGAAGGTCAACAAGGACGCCGCCGAGGCGGCCAAGGCCAAGCTCACCGAGGCTGGCGCGACCGTCGAGGTCAAGTGATCCCCGGCGGCCTCGCCGCCTGATCAACGACACACACTGTCCGACAGGGCCCCGGGGAACACCCCGGGGCCCTGTCGCGTCCCCGGAGATGCTTGACATCCCCGGCCGGACGGCCGTACCGTTTGGCCCCAGACCGAACCGTCGGATGTTCGGGCTCTGACGGTTGACGTTTCGACTGGCCCACGGATAGGCTCGTCCGTTGCCGTGCGCTTCGTGTCCCGCTACTCCCATGTCCCGGTGACCCTGCGCGCCCCCATTCCGACCACCTACGCCGAGACTGAGGAGTAACCCGTGGCCTCTCGTTCCGTGACCCGCGAGCGCTATTCGTTCGCCAACCTGACCGAGCCTCTGGAGTTGCCCGACCTGATCGCGGTGCAACGGGAGAGCTTCAAGTGGTTCCTCGAGCAGGGACTCGCGGAGACCTTCCGCGACATCTCGCCGATCGAGGACTTCAGCGGGATGCTCAAGCTCGAGCTCGAGTTCCGTGCCGACGACCCCGATCACAACCCGGGTCCGAAGTACACCCCCGATCACTGCCGCGATCACGATCTGACCTACAACACCCAGATCTACGTCGACGCCCGCTTCCTCAACGGCAACACCGGTGAGATCAAGGAGCAGAACGTCTTCCTCGGTGAGTTCCCGATGATGACCGACAAGGGCACCTTCATCATCAACGGCACCGAGCGCGTCGTCGTCTCGCAGCTCGTGCGCAGCCCCGGCGTCATCTTCGAGCCGGGCGAGCGCTTCCGTCTCCGTAACCTGAGCAAGCACCAGCTCGTCAAGGGCACCATCCACCCGTACCGCGGTGAGTGGCTCGAGTTCGACGTCGAGCACAAGCCCGGCAAGGACGTCACCGCCGGTACCCGCGTCGCCCGCAAGCGTCGCATGGGCATCTTCACGCTGCTGCGCGCCCTCGGCTACGACGAGGAGCACGCACCGGGCTTCCTCGATCGCTTCGTGCACCACTTCGACTTCCTCGAGGGTCAGTGGGAGAAGGAGCGCAACACCGCCACCACCCAGAACGAGGCGCTCGTCGAGATCTACAAGCGCGCCCGTCCGGGTGAGCCCCCGACCGTCGAGTCGGCCAAGGCCTACTTCAAGAACGCGTTCTTCGACAACCGTCGTTACGACCTCAGCCGCGTCGGTCGGTACAAGCTCGACCGCAAGCTCGGCGAGGAGATCGCCCGCCTCGACCACCTGTTCGGCAAGGGCACCATCGCCACCGGCTCGTTCTTCCAGGCCGACACCAACGACGAGACCAAGCGCGGCGTGATGAGCGACCCCGACGACGCCCACGTGCTGCGTCCGAACGAGGTCCTCGCTGCCGTCAGCTACATGCTCCACCTCGTGAAGCAGGAGCCGGGCTACCGACTCGACGACCAGGACCACTTCGCCAACCGTCGCATCCGCAGCGTCGGCGAGCTGATCCAGAACCAGGTCCGCATCGGCCTCAGCCGCATGGAGCGCGTCGTGCGTGAGCGCATGACCACCCAGGACGTCGAGGCGATCACGCCGAACTCGCTGGTGAACATCCGTCCCGTCGTGGCGGCCATCAAGGAGTTCTTCGGCACCTCGCAGCTGTCGCAGTTCATGGACCAGGTCAACCCGCTGTCGGGCCTGACCCACCGCCGTCGTCTCTCGGCGCTCGGACCGGGTGGTCTGAGCCGCGAGCGCGCCGGCTTCGAGGTCCGCGACGTGCACTTCAGCCACTACGGCCGCATGTGCCCGATCGAGACCCCTGAGGGTCCGAACATCGGTCTGATCGGTGCGCTCAGCTCGTTCGCCCACCTCAACGAGTACGGCTTCATCGAGACCCCGTACTGGCGCGTCAAGAACGGCAAGGTCCAGAAGAACTCCGATCCCGTGTGGATGGCCGCCGACGAGGAGGAGAACTACGTCGTCGCCCAGGCCAACACGCCGCTCAACGCCGACGGCACGTTCCAGCAGGACCGCATCCTCGTGCGTCGTAGCCCGCAGTCGGCGAGCCTCGAAGACCTCCGCCGCATGCTCGAGGCCGAGAGCTTCTTCGGTGCCACCACCGACATCGCCACGGTCTCGCCCGAGGAAGTCCAGTTCATGGACGTCAGCCCGAAGCAGATCGTGTCGGTCGCCACGGCGCTGATCCCGTTCCTCGAGCACGACGATGCCAACCGTGCGCTCATGGGCGCCAACATGCAGCGTCAGGCCGTCCCGCTCCTGCGCGCCGAGGCTCCCTACATCGGCACCGGCATCGAAGACCGCGCAGCCCGCGACGCCGCCGACCTGATCCAGGCCACCGGCGACGGTGAGGTCCTCGAGGTCAACGGCAGCACCATCACGGTGAACTACGCCGAGGGTGGCAAGCGCACGTACCACCTCTCGAAGTTCCGTCGGTCGAACCAGGACACCTCGATCAACCACCGCGTTCGCGTCTCGGAGGGCCAGAAGGTCGTCAAGGGCACGATCCTCGCCGACGGTCCCTCGACCGATCAGGGCGAGCTCGCCCTCGGCAAGAACCTCCTCGTCGCCCTGATGCCGTGGGAGGGCTACAACTTCGAGGACGCCATCATCCTCAGCGAGCGTCTCGTGAAGGACGACGTGCTCACGTCGATCCACATCCACGAGTACGAGGTCGACGCCCGCGACACCAAGCTCGGTCCGGAAGAGATCACCCGTGACATCCCGAACCTGAGCGACGACATCCTGCGCGACCTCGACGAGCGCGGCATCATCCGCGTCGGCGCTGAGGTCGGTCCGATGGACGTCCTCGTCGGCAAGGTCACCCCCAAGGGTGAGACCGAGCTGACCCCGGAGGAGCGCCTCCTGCGCGCCATCTTCGGTGAGAAGGCCCGCGAGGTCCGTGACACGAGCCTCAAGGTGCCCCACGGCGAGAGCGGCAAGGTCATCGACGTCAAGGTGCTCACCCGTGAGAACGGCCACGAGCTGAACCCCGGCGTCAACCAGTTGGTCCGCGTGTACGTGGCCCAGCGCCGCAAGATCAGCGTCGGCGACAAGCTCGCCGGCCGTCACGGCAACAAGGGTGTCATCTCCAAGATCCTCCCGATCGAGGACATGCCCTACCTCGCCGACGGCACGCCGGTCGACATCATCCTCAACCCGCTCGGCGTCCCGAGCCGTATGAACGTCGGTCAGGTCCTCGAGGCCCACCTCGGCTACGCGGCTCGTTGGGGCTGGGTCGACTCGAAGAACGGTGGCAAGAAGGTCGGCAACGATCCGATCCGCGGCACCGAGCGCAAGACGCGTCCGAACACCGAGCCCAGCACCTTCATCGCCACCCCGGTGTTCGACGGTGCGCACTGGGACGAGGACGAGGCGGCGGGCAAGCACCCGACCATCCAGGACATCCTGCGCAACCTCAACCCCGAGTCGGTCGACGGCACCCGCCTGATCAAGGACACGGGCAAGACCCAGCTGTTCAACGGTCGCACCGGCGAGCCCTACGACAACGACGTGACCGTCGGCTTCATGTACATCCTGAAGCTGGCCCACCTCGTCGACGACAAGATCCACGCCCGTAGCACCGGCCCGTACAGCATGATCACCCAGCAGCCGCTCGGTGGTAAGGCCCAGTTCGGTGGCCAGCGCTTCGGCGAGATGGAAGTGTGGGCCCTCGAGGCGTACGGCGCTGCCTACTGCCTCCAGGAACTGCTCACCATCAAGAGCGACGACGTCCTCGGCCGCGTGAAGGTCTACGAGGCCATCGTGAAGGGCGAGAACATCCCCGAGCCGGGCATCCCCGAGAGCTTCAAGGTGCTCATGAAGGAGATGCAGGCGCTGTGCCTCAACGTCGAGGTGCTGGCGCACGACGGCAGCGAGATCGAGCTCCGCGAGATGGAGGAAGAGGTCATGCGCGCTGTCGCCGACCTCGGCATCGACATCAGCCGCCACGAGCGCGGTAGCGACGAGGACGACCGCGAGCGCGAGGCCCGCCGGGCCGCCCGGACCAGCGGCTACTGAGCCCGAACGCCCGACACAGACACGCCACACCACCGGCACGACGACGAGACGAAGAGACGAGAGGCAACCCGATGCTCGATGTGAACATGTTCGACCAGCTGAAGATCGGTCTGGCCACGGCCGACCAGATTCGGCTGTGGTCGCACGGTGAGGTCAAGAAGCCCGAGACGATCAACTACCGCACACTGCGTCCGGAGAAGGACGGCCTGTTCTGCGAGAAGATCTTCGGACCGACCCGCGACTGGGAGTGCTACTGCGGCAAGTACAAGCGCGTGAAGTTCAAGGGCATCACCTGTGAGCGCTGCGGCGTCGAGGTGACCCGCTCGAAGGTGCGCCGCGAGCGGATGGGCCACATCGAGCTCGCCGCTCCCGTCGTGCACATCTGGTACCTCCGCGGCACCCGTTCGTGGCTGGCCTACCTCCTCGCGGGCCTCGAGCCCAAGGAAGAGCTCAAGGCCAAGCAGCTCGAGAAGGTCATCTACTTCGCCGCCAACCTGGTGACCGGCGTCGACGAGGATGCCCGTCACGAGGCGCTCCCGACCCTCGAGGCCGAGTTCGTCGCCGAGCGCGACGAGATCCGTCACGAGCTCGACCGCGAGATCGACAAGCGCTTCAAGGAGCTCGAGGCCGAGGCCGCCAAGGCCGAAGCCGACGGCGCCGACACGCGCAAGCTGCGCACGTCGGCCGACAAGGAGATCGCCGCCCTGCGCGAGCGCTACGAGGCCGAGCTCGACCTCCTCGCCCGCACCTGGGACGAGTTCAAGAGCATGCACAAGCGTCAGATCCTCGACGACGAGATCCTGTGGCGCGAGCTCGTCGACCGGTACGGCGACTACTTCCAGGGCGGCACCGGCGCCGATGCCATCAAGCAGCTGATCTCCTCGATCGACTTCGACGAGGAGGAGGCCAAGCTCCGCGCCGCCATCGACCACAACTCGAGCGGTCGCAAGCCGCTGAGCGCGCAGCGTCGCCAGAAGGCCATCAAGCGCCTGAAGATCGTCGCCTCGTTCAACCGTCGTGACGACCACGGTCGCCGTCTCAACGACCCGATGGCCATGATCCTCGACGTCGTCCCGGTGATCCCGCCGGAACTGCGCCCGATGGTCCAGCTCGAGGGTGGCCGTTTCGCCACCAGCGACCTCAACGACCTGTACCGCCGCGTCATCAACCGCAACAACCGCCTCAAGCGCCTGCTCGACCTCGGTGCCCCCGAGATCATCGTCAACAACGAGAAGCGCATGCTGCAGGAGGCCGTCGACGCCCTGTTCGACAACGGTCGTCGTGGCCGTCCGGTCCAGGGTCCGGGCAACCGTCCGCTGAAGTCGCTCTCCGACATGCTCAAGGGCAAGCAGGGTCGCTTCCGTCAGAACCTGCTCGGCAAGCGCGTCGACTACTCCGGCCGTTCGGTCATCGTGGCCGGCCCGACGCTCAAGCTGCACCAGTGCGGTCTGCCCAAGCTGATGGCGCTCGAGCTGTTCAAGCCGCACGTGATCCGTCGCCTCGACGAGCTGCAGCTCGCCCAGAACATCAAGTCGGCCAAGCGCATGGTCGAGCGTCGCAGCCCGAAGGTGTGGGACGTCCTCGAGGACGTCATCAAGGAGCACCCGGTCATGCTGAACCGTGCCCCCACGCTGCACCGCCTCGGCATCCAGGCCTTCGAGCCGGTGCTGGTCGAGGGCAAGGCGCTCCAGATCCACCCGCTGGTCTGCACTGCCTTCAACGCCGACTTCGACGGTGACCAGATGGCCATCCACGTGCCGCTGAGCGCCGAGGCCCAGGCCGAGGCCCGCGTGCTGATGCTGAGCGCCAACAACATCCTGTCGCCGGCATCGGGTCGCCCGATCGTGACCCCGAGCCAGGACCTCATCATCGGTGGCTATTGGCTGACCTTCAAGGACACCGACCAGGTCGGTGCCGGCCGCACCTTCCGCCATGTGTGGGAGATCGTGCGGGCTCTCGAGGAGCGGTCGCTGCACCTCCATGCGCCGATCCACGTGCGCAAGTCGGAGAACCTGCCCACCGGCCCGAGTTCGTCGTACGAGACCACTGCCGGTCGCGTCCTGTTCGAGGAGACCCTGCCCGACGATTACGCCGAGCGCTTCGGCCACATCGACGCCACGGTCGCCAAGAAGGAGATGGGCGTCATCGTCGAGCGGCTCTCCGACCACTACGACAAGAGCGCTGTCGCGACCGCCCTCGACTCGATGAAGAACCTCTGCTATCGCTACGCGTCGCAGAGCGGTATCACCGTGTCGATTGACGACGTCAAGACGCCGGTCGCCAAGGCCGCGATCCTCGAGGAGCATGAGCTGCGCGCCGACAAGGTCGAGACCCAGTTCCGTCGCGGCATCATCACCGATGGTGAGCGTCGTGAGCAGGAGCGCGCGATCTGGAGCGACGCGACGGCCAAGGTCCAGCAGGCCATGGTCGACGAGTTCAAGGCCCAGAAGTTCAACCCGATCGACATGATGGTCGGATCGGGCGCCCGAGGGAACATGACCCAGATGCGCCAGATCGCCGGCATGCGTGGTCTCGTGGCCAACCCCCGAGGCGACATCATTCCGCGTCCGATCAAGAAGAACTTCCGTGAGGGTCTCGAGACGCTCGAGTACTTCATCGCCACGCCGGGTGCCCGTAAGGGCCTCGTCGACACGGCGCTGCGTACCGCCGACTCGGGCTACCTGACTCGTCGACTCGTCGACGTGGCCCAGGAGTTGATCATCCGCGAGATCGACTGCGGCACCAACCTCGGTCTCTGGATCGACCACGTCGAGGCCGACACGGCGAACACCCGTAGCTACCTCGAGACCAAGCTGTTCGGCCGTGCCCTCTCGCAGGACGTCACGCTCGCCGACGGGTCGGTGCTGCCCCGCAACACGATCGTGGGCGACATCGAGATGGAGGCGCTCCGCGACGATGCCTCGGTCAACCGTGTGCGCGTCCGCTCGGTCCTCACCTGCGATGCCGAGCAGGGCGTCTGTGCCCTGTGCTACGGCCGCTCGCTGGCCACCGGCAAGAGCATCGAACTCGGCGAGGCCGTCGGCGTCATCGCGGCCCAGTCGATCGGTGAGCCCGGTACCCAGCTGACGATGCGTACGTTCCACACGGGTGGCGTCGCCGGCAAGGACATCGCCGGCGGTCTGCCCCGCGTCGTCGAGCTCTTCGAGGCTCGCACGCCGCGTGGTTCGGCCCGCCTCGCCCCCGCCTCCGGTGTCGTCCGCATCGGCGACGACGAGGGCAAGGGCATCCCGGTCATCGTTGTCGACGACCAGGGTGAGGAGCACACGATCCTGCTGCCCCCGGGCAGCCGTCCCAAGGTGGTCGACGGCCAAGACATCAAGGCTGGCGACCCGATCACCGACGGTCCCTTCGACCCGAAGGAGATCATGGAGATCAAGGGCATCCGCGAGACCCAGACCTATCTGGTCGAAGAGGTCCAGCGCGTGTACCACGACCAGGGCGTGAGCATCCACGACAAGCACATCGAGCTCATCGTGCGTCAGATGACCCGTCGTATCGGCGTGCAGGAGCCCGGTGACTCCGGCTTCCTGCCCGGCGAGCGGATCGATGCCAAGGTCTTCCGCGACACCAACCGCCGCATGGTGGAGGAGGGCAACAAGCCCGCCGAGGGTCGCCCGGAGATCATGGGCATCACCAAGGCCTCGCTGGCCACCGAGTCGTGGCTGTCGGCCGCCTCGTTCCAGGAGACCACCCGCGTGCTCACCGAGGCCGCCATCGACGGCAAGGGCGACACGCTGCTCGGTCTCAAGGAGAACATCATCATCGGCAAGCTCATCCCGGCTGGTACGGGTATGAACCGGTACCGCGAGTTCGGGGTCGAGATCCCCGACTACGAGCCGATGGCCTACTTCTCGTCCTCCGACGACGACCCGGCCGAGATGCTCTCCACCCTTCACGGCACCTACAGCACCGACAGCGGCGACGCTGCCGAGGCCTAGGAGTCACTTCATCCACCACTCGTGAGGCTGGGAGGTTGCCGCCATTCCGGCGGCACCCCTAGCATTACGAGGTCCTGCACGCCGACCACGGCGTCGCAGCCTTCGCAAGCAGAGGTCGTTTCGTGCCCACCATCCAGCAGCTGGTCCGCCAGGGTCGCAGCACCAAGTTCTCCAAGACCAAGACGCCGGCCCTCAAGGGCTCGCCGCAGCGCCGTGGCGTGTGCACCCGCGTGTACACGAACACCCCGAAGAAGCCGAACTCGGCCCTTCGTAAGGTGGCCCGCGTCCGCCTCACCAGCGGCGTCGAAGTCACGGCGTACATCCCCGGCGAGGGCCACAACCTCCAGGAGCACAGCATCGTGCTCGTGCGTGGTGGCCGTGTCCGCGACCTCCCGGGCGTCCGCTACAAGATCATCCGCGGCGCGCTCGACGCTGCCGGCGTCAAGAACCGCAAGCAGGCCCGGAGCCGTTACGGCGCCAAGGCCGGCAAGTGAACCACTGAGAATCGCAGGAACGAGGAAGTTTCATGCCCCGCAAAGGTCCCGCCCCGCGTCGTGAGCTCATGCCCGACCCGATCTACCGCTCGCTGCTGGTCGCGCAGATCGTCAACAAGGTCATGCTCCACGGCAAGCGTTCGGTCGCTGAGAAGATCGTGTACGACGCGCTGAAGATCGTCGAGGAGAAGAGCGGCGCCGAGCCGATCGCCACCCTCAAGCGCGCCGTCGACAACATCCGCCCGCCCCTCGAGGTCCGCAGCCGCCGCGTCGGTGGTGCGACCTACCAGGTGCCGGTCGAGGTGCGTCCCCGCCGTGCCAACACCCTCGCCATCCGCTGGCTCGTCGACTACTCCCGCGCTCGCCGCGAGAAGACGATGGCCGAGTGCCTCGCCGGTGAACTCCTCGATGCCGCCAACGGCCTCGGTGCGAGCATCAAGAAGCGCGACGACATGCAGAAGATGGCCGAGAGCAACAAGGCGTTCGCTCACTACCGCTGGTGAGCCGCCCGTCTCCGCAGACGTGAAGACGACCCGCCCGCGAGGGCGGGTCGTTCCGCGTCCGGGGGCGAGTCGGTCTGTCGGCTCAGGGGAGTGGACGCGACATGCAGTACGACGATGCGACACCGACGTACTCGCCCCACGCGGCACACGGTGTGAACCCGAAGCGTCGGTAGAGACCGACGGCGGCGGTGAGGTGCTCGCCGGTCTCGAGGCGGATCTCGCGGTAGCCGTCGGCGATCGCACCGTCGATCAGGGTCTGGAGGATCCGCGAGCCGAGACCGAGGCCGCGACGGGCAGGGTCGGCCCACATTCGCTTGATCTCGGCGGCGTGGTCGTCGATCCGGCGGTACGCGCCGCAGGCCGAGGCGACTCCGTCGACGACGGCGACGAGGAACGCCCCGTGCCCGGGCTCGAACTCGTCGTGCTCGACGGAGAAGAAGTTGATGTCGTCGGGAGCGCTCTCGGCGAGGAGTTCGGCATCGAGTCGAGCGATCATCCGCTGGACCTCGGGATCGTCGAGCGAGCGCCGCTCGACGTCGACAGCGCTCATCCGGTGCTGCACTGCTTGCGGAGTCGGCGAGCGAGGCTGGTGGCACCGAGGGCCGTGGCGCCGTGGACGGTGAGGTGGCCCATCTTGCGGCCGGGCCGGGCCTCTGCCTTGCCGTAGAGGTGGAGGTGGGCCGACGGGTTGAGCAGCGCCATCTCCCAGTGCGGCTCGCCCTCGGCCCAGAGATCGCCGAGCAGGTTGACCATCGCCACCCCCGGCACGCGCAGTTCGGCGCTGCCGAGGGCGAGGCCGCACACCGCCCGGACCTGCTGCTCGAACTGACTGGTGACACAGGCATCGAGGGTGAAGTGGCCAGTGTTGTGCGGACGGGGCGCGAGTTCGTTGACGAGGACGTCATTGCCGACGACGAACATCTCGACCGCCATCACGCCGACGAAGTCGAGCTCGCGTGCGATGTGGGTGCACAGTTCGGCTGCGGCGTCGGCTGCTCCCGCGGGGAGCGACGCCGGGACGTAGGTGGTGTCGAGGATTCCGTGCACGTGGTGGTTCTGGCCGACCGGGAAGCACTCGACCCTGTCGTCGCTCGTGCGGGCGAGAACCATCGACAGCTCGCGCAGGAGGTTGAGGCGCTGCTCGAGCACACACGGGACCTGTCCCAGTTCGTCCCATGCGTCGGCGACGTCGGCCATCGAGGCGCAGCCGCGCTGACCCTTGCCGTCGTACCCCAGGCGCGCGGTCTTGAGGATCGCAGGGAAGGTGAGCGTGCTCGCCGCAGCGAGATCGGCCTCGGTCTCGATGACGCGGTACGGGGCGACGTTGGCGCCGATGCGCGAGAGGAACTCCTTCTCGGCGATGCGGTCTTGGGTGATGCCGATCGCCGCAGGCGACGGCCGGATCGGTGTGCGGTCGGCGATCTGCAGGAGGGCCGAAGCCGGCGCATTCTCGAACTCGGTGGTGATCACTGCGCACGAGTCGGCCAGACGTGCGAGCGCGTCGGCATCGTCGTAGGCGGCCACGAGATGGACGTCGGCCACGGCTCCAGCGGGCGAGTGGGGATCGGGCTCGAGCACCGTCGTGCGGTAGCCCATCGTGCGCGCCGCCATCACGAAGTAGCGACCGAGTTGGCCGCCACCGAGGATGCCGAGCATCGCCGGGGGCAGGATCGGCTCGTGCGCCTCGCCGGACATCTCAGCCCTCGTCGGCGAGATCGCTCGCCGCGGCCTCGGCCCGGCGTCGCTCGCGATAGGCGGCGAGAGCGGTGGCGAGGTCGGGGTCGTCGGCAGCCAGGATCGACACGGCGAACAGGGCGGCGTTGACGGCGCCGGCCTCGCCGATGGCGAACGTGGCCACCGGAACACCGGCGGGCATCTGGACGATGCTGTAGAGGCTGTCCTGGCCCGAGAGGTGCCGTGACGGAACGGGAACGCCGAGGACCGGCACCGTGGTCTTGGCGGCCAGCATCCCCGGAAGGTGGGCTGCCCCACCCGCACCGGCGATGATCGCCCGCAAGCCACTCGTTGCGGCCGACTCGGCGAAGGCGAACATCTCGTCGGGCATCCGGTGGGCCGAGACGACCTGAGCCACGTGGGCCACACCGAACGACTCGAGGGTCTCGGCGGCTCGGCGCATGACGGGCCAGTCGCTGGACGAGCCCATGACGACGGCGACGAGGGGCGTGCTCACGACACCAGTCTGGCCGATGGAGAGGCGATCGGGACGGTCGCCCGCACGACTAGAGCGCGGCACCGACTCGTTCGCCGTCGATGACGGCCGAATGGGCCCGCCGCGGAGCGACACAATCGCCGACCCGGTGCACGGCGACGCCAGCGCGTCGCAGGTCGGCGTACAGCCACTCGACCGGACTCGGGGCGACGGCGAGGACCACCCAGTCGGGGGTGCGTTCGTGGTTCACGCCCGTCGGGTGGTGGAGGAGGGTGAGGGTCCCGTTGGCGTACCCCATGGGCACGTGGTCGGTCGACTGCACGATGCCCTTGGCGTGGGCTCGCATCCACCAGTTCTCCATGTCGAGGGTGATGCCGAGGTCTTGGCCGACCACCATGCCGTTGGTGACGATCTCGACCGCGCAACCCCGGTCGGCGAGCACCTCGGCCACCGAGGTCGCGTGGTGAAAGCCGAGTTCGTCGACGACGACCACCGAGTCTCCGGGCTGGGGCCCCTCACCGGCTCCGGCCTCGAGGACCTCGCGCACGTCGAGGATCCGGTCGGCATCGCCCGGTGCCCACCACGGTCGCTGCGGCTCGGCGCCGGTGGCGACGATGACGTGGTCGGGACGACGCTGTTCGACCAGACCCGGCCAGACATCGACGCCGTACTCGATGGTGACGCCGAGTCGGGCGCACTCGTTGAGCTGGTTGCGGATCATGTCGCCGAACTCGGCTCGGTTGGGCACGCTCGCCGCGACGCGCACTTGTCCGCCGGCGTGTGCCGACCTCTCGCACACCGTGACCCTGTGGCCGTTGCGGGCGGCAGCGATCGCAGCCTGGAGACCGGCAGGGCCAGCGCCGACGACGAGCACCGTCTGGGGCCGGGCCGTGAGCCGCACCGCCCCAACGCCGTCGGCCTCACGACCGGTGCGTGGGTTCTCGATGCAGCCCAGCCACCGGTTGAGGCCCATCCGGCCCACGCACTCCTGGTTGCAACTGAGGCAGAGACGGATGTCGTCGGTGGCACCGGCTCGGGCCTTGGCGGCGAAGTCGGGGTCGGCGATCTGCCCGCGCACGACACCGACGAGGTCGCAGTGACCCTCGGCGAGTGCTCGCTCGGCCTGGAGCGGGTCCTTGAAACGCCCGACGCCCACCACCGGGAGGTCGATGGCCTTGCGGAACGCCGAGGGGATGAACATCGCGTATCCGGGCGGGATGTGCATCGACGCTTCGATCATGTAGAGGCTGGCGGTGGCGACGCCGATCGAGGTGTTGATGTAGTCGACCTGTCCGGTGGCCTCGGCGATACGGGCGACGGCGACAGCGTCGTCGATCGTGGTGCCACCGTCGATCAGCTCATCGCCGCACAGTCGGACACCGAGGGCGAGTCGGTTGCCGATCACCTTGCGGACGCCGGCCACGATCTCGACCAGCAGGCGTGCCCGGTTCTCGACGCTGCCGCCGTACTGATCGGTGCGGCGGTTGGTGGCCGGTGAGAGGAAGCCGCGCACGATGGAGGAGTGGCTGCACTGCAGTTCGATCCCGTCGAAGCCGCCCTCGGCGCAGTGCTCGGCGACGAGTGCGTAGCCGGCGATGATCTCCTCGATCTCGGCGTGCGTGACGGCCTTGGGCACCTCGCGGAACAACGGGTCGGCCACGGCGCTCGGCGCCCAGACCGGGAGTCGGGAGTACATCGACGAGGCCTGCCCGCCGTTGTGGTTGATCTGGGCGAAGATCGGGACCCTGTGCCGGTGCACGGCGTCGGTGATCCGGCGGTAGCCCGGGATGACGTCGCGGTGGAAGCCGTGGATCAGCTTCTCGTAGGGCCAGTCGGTGGGGTGGGTCGAGTGTTCCTCGGTGATGATCAGCCCTGCGCCACCCTCGGCGCGGGCGGCGTAGTACGCAGCGTGCTGCTCGGTGGGCCGACCGTCTCGGGCGTAGTTGGTGAGGTGGGCGCTGAAGACGATGCGGTTGCGCGTCGCGACCGGACCGAGCTGCAACGGGCTCCACAGGTACCGGTACGCCATGGCCGAACCCTACCCAACCACCTGCGCGGTCAGCCCTTCCTGCGCAGTCCTCGTCGGACGGTGTCACCCGCTGCTGCCGCCTTGGCCTTCGCCGTGTCGAGGGCCCGCTCGGCCCACGCGAACTCGGTGGCGAGGATGCCGAGCCCCAGAAGGATGACGACGATGCCGGGACCGGGGAGCACCAGCATTGCGACGCCAGCCGCGAGGACGACGACCCCAGCGACGAAGACGGCGATGCGCTTGGCGTTGCGACCGATCCAGCGCATCCATTGGAGGGGGGAGTGCAGGCGGGGACTCATGGTGATCGCCGCCGACGGTATCGGGTGACACCGTCGTCGCGGGGTCGGTTCGGGGCACTCCGTCAGGGGGCCTCTGGCTGTTGTCCGGACGGCGCTCCGGTGCGACATCGACGGTGGTCGGTATCGCGCGGGCCGCGCGCGGGGTCGCGTATCGTGGCCGCGTGGAGCAGCTCAACGGCAAGGTCGCGGTCATCACCGGTGGCGCCAGCGGGATCGGCCGGGCGCTCGCCCACCGTTTCGCCGCCGAAGGCATGAAGGTCGTGCTGGCCGACGTCGACGAGGTGCGGATGCGCGAGACCGAGGCCGAACTGGCCGAGGGTGGCGCCGAGGTGCTGCCGGTGGTGTGCGACACGTCGCTCGAGCCGGCGGTGCACGAACTCGCCCAGCGCACGCTCGAGCGGTTCGGCGCGGCGCACGTGCTGTGCAACAACGCTGGAGTGGTCGGCAAGGGCGATCCGTGGACCGGGCCGATGTCGGGCTGGGAGTGGGTCGTCGGGATCAACCTCTATGGCGTGATCCACGGGATCCGCGCCTTCCTCCCGATCATGCAGGAGCAAGGCGAAGGGCACATCGTCAACACGGCCTCGTTGGCCGGGCTGATGGCGGTGCCTGGTGCGGCCGCGTACAACGTCACCAAGTCGGGTGTCGTGGCCTTGAGCGAGGGCCTGTTCATCGAACTGCGCAGTGCCGGGTCGCCGATCGGCGTGAGCGCGCTGTGCCCGGCGTTCGTGCGGACCAACCTGATGGACGGGCAGCGGTGGCAGGACCGCCTCGGCGCCGAGCCGGCCGACAGCGCGAACCCGATGGTCCGCACGGTCGACCAGATGCTCCGCGACGGTGTGGCAGGCGGGATCGATCCGTCGGTGGTCGCGTCGGAGGTCGTCGATGCGATCCGCACGCAGCGCTTCTGGATCCTCACGCACCCCGAGACCCGCCACCTTCCCGTCGAGCGGATGGAGCGCGCCGAGAAGCAGGAGAATCCCGCGTGACGGGTGCTCGCCCGCGCCGGAGCGGGACGCGGACGTCGGAGTTCGGGGTGGGCAAGCGCGAGGGGCACGACTCTCGTCCGTTCTACGAGCGCTTCCAGGCGCCGGCAGTGACCTCCGACGAGACCATCGCTCCGCCGTCGTTCGTCGATCGGATCGTGGTCGGTGATGCGCGCGACATGTCGGCAGTGGCCGACAACTCGGTGGCGCTGGTGGTCACGTCGCCGCCGTACTTCGCGGGCAAGGCGTACGAGGCCGAACTCGGCGAGGGGCACATTCCGGCGACCTACGTCGAGTACTTGCAGATGCTCACCGACGTGTTCCGCGAGTGCGCTCGCGTTCTGCAGCCGGGTGGTCGCATCGCGGTGAACGTCGCCAACCTCGGTCGGCGACCGTATCGCTCGCTCGCCGCCGACGTGACGGCCATTCTCCAGGACGAGTTGCGACTGCTGCTGCGCGGCGAGGTCGTGTGGGTCAAGCAGCGCGGTGCTGCGGGCAACTGCGCGTGGGGGAGTTTCCAGCGCCCCGCGAACCCGGTGCTGCGCGATCTCACCGAGCGCGTGATCATCGCCTCGAAGGGACGCTTCGACCGAGCGGTCGACGTGAAGAAGCGGGCTCGTGAGGAACTCCCGTCGGTGTCGACGATGAGCCGCGACGAGTTCATGGAGGCGACCCTCGACGTGTGGGAGATCCCGCCCGAGAGTGCGTCGCGTGTGGGCCACCCGGCACCGTTCCCGGTGGCGCTCCCCGAGCGGCTCATCCACATGAACACCTACGAGGGCGAGCTGGTGCTCGACCCGTTCATGGGGTCGGGCACGACGGCGGTGGCGGCGGTTCGGACGGGTCGTCATTTCGTGGGTTACGACACCGATGCGGGTTACGCCGCTGCAGCAACCCGTCGGGCGCTCGCCGAGCGGGTGGCCGACCAAGTGCACCTGACGGCGTCGGCGGGCCGGCGTGGTGATCCGCTCGTCGAGGGGTGGGCGGCGAAGGATCTCGCGGCGCACCGTCTCGAGACGGCGGGCTTCACCGAGATCACCGACGGCGACCGGGTGGTCGCCGGAGTCGAGCCGACGCTCGTGGCGACGCATCCGTCGGGTCGCACGGTCCGCTTCGAGGTCGTCGGCGGCCGGACCAGCAACCGCCCTGGTGCGCAGCGGCTCGAGTACGTGTGGCGAGCGATCGCGAAGGCGGCCGTGAGCCACGAATCCGATCCGCAGACCCCGTTCGTGCTGCTGACCGTCGGACTGCCGCAGGCGACGTCGGGTGGCAAGGCTGTCGAGGCCGTGACGGGTGCCGGGAAGCCGATCGCCGCTGTGCTCGACCTGCTCGACGACTCGGTCGTCGATGCACTGCGTGCGCTTGCCTGACCGAGCGTCCGCGCTGGCGCCTCGGCCCGATGGTTGGGGCGTGGGTGGCTAGCCTCGCCACCTGACCGAACTGCCCGATCACGTCTTCGAACCCTCTGCCCACGGCGCAGGGATGACCTGGGCCGGTGACTGCACGTTCGCCCGGTTCCCTCGCCTGCAGAAGGGCGACCACGCCGACATCGCGGTGCAGGGCGTGGCCTACGACCTCGGTGTGACCAACCGCCCCGGCTCGCGCTTCGGCCCGCGGGCGATCCGCGAGCAGAGCACGCTGTCGGGCGAGTTCGAGCGCGCCTTGTGGCCGTGGCCCGACGGGGCGCTCCACCCGTTCCGCTGCGTCGACGCAGGCGACGTCGCCTTCCCTCCCGGCTCGACCGACCTGATGCTCGAGACGGTCCAGCGTCGGACCTCAGCGCTCGTCGGTGCCGGCGTCGGAGTGGTCTCGCTCGGCGGCGATCACCTCGTGAGCCTCCCGTTGCTGCGCGGTCACGCCGAACACGTGGGCACGATGGCGCTGGTCCACTTCGATGCGCACTGCGACACGTGGGAGTACGGCGACACCGACCCGCTCCACCACGGGATGATGTTCCTGAAGGCCGCCCGCGAGGGAATCATCGACCCGGCGCGCTCGATCCAGATCGGGATGCGGACACCGAACGAGACGATGGGCTTCCACGTCTACGACATGAACCGGGTGGTCGACATGACGATCGCCGAGATCGCCAGCACGATCCGGTCGACCGTCGGCGACATGCCGGTGTACCTGACCATCGACATCGACGCGCTCGATCCGGCCTTCGCTCCGGCGACGGGCACTCCGGTCATCGGCGGGATGACGACGGCGCAACTCCGCGGGATCCTCCACCGCCTCCACGGCCTCGACGTAGTCGGCGCCGATCTCGTCGAGGTCGCGCCCCACTACGAGGGCCCCGCCCAGATCACGGCCCTGGCCGGAGCGACCCTCGCCCACGACGAGATCCACCTCGTCGCGGCGGCCCCCCGCCGAGCCCGCTAACCACGAAACCCCTCCGATCTCGGCGCGTAGCGTCCCGGAAACCGGGACGCTACGCGCCGAGATCGGAGGGGTGGGGGTCAGTGGTGGGCGGAGTAGAGGCCGGGGCGACCGGCGACCACCCGGGCGGTCATGCCGACGATGACCGCTGGCACGAATGCGTGCCAGCCGAACTGCTCGACGGTGAGCACGATGCCGGTGGTCATCACGCTCGCCGCCGAGGCGAAGGCGGCGGTGCTGGCCGTCGAGGCGAGCAGACTGCGCTCGGCGCCAAGCCCTGACGCCCACGAACTTCCCAGGGTGGCGCCCATCACGAACAGGGGCAGGACCTCGCCACCGACGAACCCCGTGCCGAGCGCGATGGCGGTGAAGAGCATCTTGAGGAGCGGGTCGTACCACTCGACGGCGCCACCCGAGAGCGCCCGTTCGAGCAGTTCGCCCGAGAGTCCGAGGTGGTCGCGACCGACGAGAGAGAGCAGGGCAAGGGTGGCCGCGCCGCCGACTGCGGCGCGCAACATCGGCTGGTGGAGTCGGCGCGCCGCGTGATGGCGCACCCACTTGAGGAGGCCGACGAAGAGCCGGGCCACGAGTCCGACGCCGCCGCCGAGCACGACCAACTTCAGGGGAAGCCCGATCGTCCAGTCGGGTGCCGCGAGTGCGGGATGCTCGAAGTGTTGCCCGAGAGCCCGCACCACGAGGAGACCGGTGATCGCCGAGATGACCGACGGGACGAACGACCGCCAGCGTCGGTGGCGGTTGACCTGTCGGCAGAACACGATGCCCGTCACGGGCACGCCGAACACGGCGCCCCAGCCGCCGGCGAGCGATGCGGCGATGGCGATCCGCCGCTCCTCGGGGTGCAGGCGCAGAGCCCGCGACGTGGTGTCGGTGAGCGAGGCGGCGATCTGCAGAGCCGCGCCCTCGCGCCCGACCGACGCGCCGGCGAGGTGTCCGGCTGTGGTGCCACCGAAGATGAATGGCGCCATCCGTGCGGGGACGCCGTGGGTCATCACGTTGGCCTGTTCGATCACGGCCGGAGTCCCACCCTTGGCGCGGCCTCCCCAGCGGTGGTAGGCGCCGGCGACGACGGCGCCAGCGACGGGGAGCAGGTACACGAGTCGGCCGTGTTCGATACGCGTGGTGGTGGCCCAGTCGAGGGCGCGCAGGAATGCCCATGACGCGACCCCGGTGAGTGCGCCGCCCACCAGCGACACGAGCCAGACGACCCTGCGCCGGTAGGTCGGATCGGGCCGGCGCTCTGCGGTCACGAACCGGAACTCCATCGGGCTGAGGCTACCGAGCGGGTGGAAGTGGTACCGGGAGGGTCGGACCAGGACGACAGGGTGGCCCGAGGCGGCGCCCTCCGTCCGAGACCCCTTCCGTAGGATGACGGAGCCATGACCGACCACGGCCGCCTCTTCCACTTCGACGACGAACCCGATCCGTTCGGGGGCGACGACGGCCTCGACCTCGGTGGCCTGAACCCCGATCAGCTCGACGCTGTGGTCCACGAGGGGAGCCCGTTGCTGGTGGTGGCCGGGGCCGGCTCGGGCAAGACGAGGGTCCTCACGCACCGGATCGCGCACCTCATCCATCAGGGAGCCGCGCCGTCACAGATCCTCGCGATCACCTTCACCAACAAGGCCGCCGACGAGATGAAGCACCGCGTCGCCGAACTCGTCGGCCCGCGGGTGAAGGCGATGTGGGTCTGCACGTTCCACTCGGCATGCGTCCGCATCCTCCGGGCCCACGGCGAGGCACTCGGTTACCCGCGCAACTTCAGCATCTACGACCAGAGCGACGCCCAGCGTCTTGCCGGGTACGTCGTGCGCGATCTCGGCCTCGACTCCAAGCGCTTCCCCCCGAAGGCCGCTCACGGTCAGGTGAGCCTCTGGAAGAACGAGTTGGTGAGCCCCGAACAGGCCGTCGCTCGTGCGACGAACATCTTCGAGCGCAAGCACGCCGACATCTACGTCGAGTACCAAGCGCGCCTGCGCAAGGCCGGGGCGATGGATTTCGACGACCTGCTGGTCAACGTCGTCGAACTGTTCCGCGCTCACCCCGAGGTGCTCGCCCACTACCAGCAGCGGTTCCAGCACGTGCTCATCGACGAGTACCAGGACACCAACATGGCGCAGAACGAGATCGCGCTGCAGTTGGCCGCCGGACACCAGCAGATCACCATCGTTGGAGACGGCGACCAGTGCCTGCTGGGAGACTCGCTCGTCCTCACCCCCTCCGGACAGCGCCGCATCGACGAACTCGAGGTCGGCGATGAGGTGCTCGCGACGGGTGGCGGTCTCGAACTCGTGCCCGGTCGGGTGGCGACCGTCAAGGCCGGTTCGTATCGCGGGCAGGTCTACCGGATCTCCGCTGGCGACGCGGTGGTCACCGGAACCCCGCACCACGTGGTGCCGAGCCTGTTCACGGTGCCTGCGGGTCGGCACCTCGTGTATCTCATGTACCGGGCCGACCGCGGCTACCGGATCGGCCGCACGAAGAGCGTGCGCACCAACAGCAACGGCTCCACGGAGGCCGGCTTCCGTGTCCGGTCGATCCAGGAACATGCGGACGCCGTCTGGGTCCTCGAGGTGTGCGACACACTCGCCGAAGCCGCCTACTGGGAGTCGCGTCTCGCCGCCGAGTACGGGCTGCCGACAGCGTGTTTCCACGCCCAAGGCCGTGCGCTCGCGATGGACGATCGGTGGCTCGAGTTGCTGTACTCCTCCATCGACACCGAGGCGAGGGCGAAGCAGCTGATGCACGAACGGGCGCTCCATCCGGAGTTCCCGCACCATCGGCCCCAGAACGGCCAGACCCGCAATCTCGTGTCGCTGACCATGTTCGCCGACCGTCGGACAGAGGTCGGTTACCACCGGGTGCAGATCTCGACCAGTCGCCAGTCGTTGATCGATCGGCTCCGACTCGGCGGACTCGAACTGCGTCGGGCCAAGTCGGGTCAGCGCTTCGAGGTGTCGCGGAAGTCGTACCCCGATGCACTGCGCGAGGCTCATCGTCTGGCCGACCTCGGTTCGATGTCGATCCGGCGTCGAGCCCGGATCGACCACGAGACCTACGACCTCATGCCGTTGTCGCACCTGCACCCGGGTATGACGATTCTGGTCGAGCACGAGGGTCGGCTCGTGCAGCGTGTCATCGACGAGATCGTGACCGATCACCACGACGGACCGGTGTACGACCTCGAGATCGATCCGACGCATCACTTCGTCGCTGGAGGCGTGCTCGTCCACAACAGCGTCTATGGGTGGCGCGGTGCTGATGTGCGCAACATCGCGCAGTTCGAGGATGCCTTCGACGACGTCACGACGATCGTCCTCGACCAGAACTACCGCAGCACCCAGACCATCCTCGATGCCGCCAACGCCGTCATCTCGCACAACCCCGGTCGCAAGGAGAAGCGTCTGTGGAGCGAGAAGGGCGAGGGCACGCGCATCATCCGCTACCACGCCGAGGACGAGGGCGACGAGGCCACGTGGGTGGTGCGTGCGATGAAGACCCTCCACGATGAGCGCCGCGGGATCTGGAAGGACATGTCGGTCCTCTACCGCACCAACGCGCAGAGCCGGGTGCTCGAAGAGGCACTCATGCGCTTCGGCGTGCCGTACAAGGTCGTGGGCGGGACGAAGTTCTACGACAGGCGCGAGGTCAAGGACGCGATGGCGTACCTCAAGGCGGTCGTCAACCCGCTCGACGAGGTGAGCATCAAGCGGGTGCTGAACGTGCCCAAGCGTGGCGTGGGCGACGGCAGTGTGGCCAAGCTCGATGCGTTCGCGCAGGCGGAGGGGCTGTCGTTCATCGATGCTATGCGCCGCGCCGACGAGGCCGGCGTCAGCGGTCCGGCGGGTCGCGGCATCGCCGCCTTCCTCCGGGTGCTCGACAGCCTCACCGACGCAGTGGCCGACCCCGACGTCGGGCCCGGCGATCTCCTGCAACTGGTGCTCGACGACAGTGGGTACCTCGCCGAGCTCGAGGCCGAGGAGTCGGTCGAGTCGGCTGGTCGGATCGAGAACCTCGGCGAACTCGTCGGTTCGGCGCGTGAGTTCACCGTTCTTGACGAGTTCCTCGAACAGGTGGCGCTGGTGGCCGACACCGACGACATCGATGACGACGACCGTGTGGTGCTGATGACCCTCCACAGCGCCAAGGGCCTCGAGTACCCGATCGTGTTCCTGATCGGTCTCGAGGAGGGCGTCTTCCCGCACAGCCGTGCGCTGACCGAGCCCACCGAGATGGAGGAGGAGCGCCGCCTCGCCTACGTCGGGATCACCCGTGCCCAGGATCACCTGTTCGTGAGCCACGCCTGGAGCCGGCAGTTGTTCGGGAACACCAACTACAACCCGCCCTCTCGCTTTCTCGACGAGATCCCCGCCCATCTGATGGAGCAGCTCGGAACGGTGGGCGGTCGCCGTGGCGGTTCGTCGGGTTACCGGCGGCCGGCGACGGCCGACGAGATCCCTCCGTACCGGCGTGGTCGCGATGCGCGCGCGGGGCGCGACGGCATCGACATGTCCGACGACCGCGGTGGGTCACGCCGGGGCCCGAGCGTCAGCAGTTTCGACCCCGACGACGACTTCGACTCGCACCGCGAACGAGTGGTCCATGCCGCGCTGCAGGCCGGCCGTCGCACCGGCCCTACCAACGCTCACGAGCTCGAACTCGCGGTGGGCGACGAGGTCGAGCATCCGTCGTTCGGCGACGGGATCATCATCGAGATTCGCGGGACAGGCGACCGCGCTGAGGCCACCATCAGGTTCCGGTCGGCGGGGACCAAGCACCTCGCGCTGGCGTGGGCTCCGCTCACGCGCCTGCGTGGTTGAATGACGTCGATGAAGTTCCTGCTCCACCATCACGATCCGGCCGTCCTGGCCCGGAGGCGGAAGTGGAGTCAGATGTGGGCCCTGCTCGTGATCGTCTGGTCGCTGCTGCGCACCCTGATCGTGTGGGCGGCGGTCGGCGACTACGGGCTGAACCCCTGGATCTACCTCGCGATCGACCTCGTGTCGGCGAGCGTCGATGCGGTGACGACCCCGCGGATGGTGCTGTCGTTCGTCGATGCCCACTACCGCAAGGCCGCCGAGTGGGCCGCCATCTCCCTCGGTGCCTTCCTCGTCCCCGATGTGTACATCTTCGCCGGAACCAAACAGCTGCCGACCTCGATGGTCCTCGTGATCGTCGCGGTGATCACCGTCACCTTCGCAGGCGGGGTCATCGCCGTCATGCGCAAGGTCAGGGCCGCGACCCGCGAGCGGGAGGCGGCCCAGCGTGCGGACGAGGGAGAGCCGCACCCCGCGTGACAGAATGGCGGCATGAAGGCAGCCATCCTGTTCGAGAGCCTCACGGGCAACACGCGCAAGGCCGGTGAGTTGATCGCCGCCAACCTCCAGCAGGAGGGTTGGGGAATCACGGGAGTCTCGCCCGTCCGTCGCCCCGAACTGGGCTCGATCCAGGATGCCGACATCGTCGTGATCGGTACGTGGGTGCACGGACTGTTCGTCGTCGGTCAGGCCCCGTGGGGCCTCGGCGCCATCGGCGGCCTGCCGGCCCTGCGTGGCAAGAAGGTCGCCACGTATTGCACCTTCGCCCTCAACCCCGGCTCGACCCTCCAGCGCATGGAGTCGGCGATCACGTCGGCGCTCGGTGCCGAGGTCGTCGGTGGGCTGGCCCTGCACCGCTCGAAGCTGGCGGCGCACACCGAAGAGTTCGCGGCGCGCCTGTCGGCGCTCTGAGCCCGGCCTGAGCGGACCTGGGCCGCGCCGAACCCGACCCGACCCGTCTCAGGCGTCGGCGGTGAGGTCGAGCGTCAGCAAGCCTGCAGCGCTGACCTCAGGTGCGATCCCCCGTGGCGGGAGGGCGAGATCGTCGACGGTGAGAGAGCGGCCGTCGCAGTCCTCGAAGGTCGCCGATGCGACCTGTTGGACGACGACCGGACAGTTGGCCTCACGGTCGGCGGGGTGCGCGAGATGGATCGCGAAGCCGGTCTCCTCGTTCCACGACAGCACGATGTTCTGGTCGTCACCGACGAGGTCTTGGAGGACGATCGGGCCCTCGTCGGCGATGATCTCGGCGATCATCGTGGCGCTGCCCATCTCGTAGGTCGTCGGCGCGAGGTTGGCCGAGGTCTGGTCGCTGTTGCGCGAGATCACGGCGGCGGCACCCCAGAGCCCGAGGGCGAGGAGCCCGAAGAACGCGAGTCCGCCGGCCACGGGGACCACGGCCCGAGCGAGGGTCGACTGGAGTCGGGGCGGCTGCATCGCTCTCCAGTGTGCCTCTCGCCGACGCCCGACGCACACCGGAGGAATTGAGAGAACGGTCACTCCGGCCGTAGGGTTCCACTTCGTGAAACGGACGTATCGCGTGGTGGTGGCCAAGCCGGGGCTCGACGGTCACGACCGTGGTGCCAAGACGATCACCCGCGCCCTGCGCGACCACGGGTTCGAGGTCATCTACACGGGTCTCCACCAGACGCCTGAGCAGATCGCCGAGACCGTCCTGCAGGAGGACGCCGACGCCGTCGGCCTGTCGCTCCTGAGCGGCGCCCACCTGACCCTGTTCCCGCGCGTGATGGCCGAACTCGGGTCGCGCGATCTGGGTCACGTCATGGTCTTCGGTGGCGGCGTGATCCCCGACAGCGATGCAGCCGCTCTGCGCGAGCAGGGTGTGGCACAGATCTTCGGCCCGGGCAGCTCCCTCAAGGGGATCAGCGCATGGCTCGAGACGGAACTGGACAACAGAGAGGACGAGGCCTAGATGGACCTGTTCGAGTATCAGGGCAAGCAGTACTTCGCCCGCTTCGACATCCCGGTGAGCCCGGGCGACGTGGCCTACACGGTCGACGAGGCCGTCGCCGCCGCCGAGATGGCCGGGTATCCGGTCGTCGTCAAGGCCCAGGTCCAGGTGGGTGGTCGCGGCAAGGCCGGGGGCATCAAGCTCGCCGACAACGCCGATGAGGTCCGTCTCCACGCCGGGAACATCCTCGGGATGGACATCAAGGGTCACCTCGTGAAGCGGGTCTGGGTCGAGCACGCCAGCGACATCGCCAAGGAGTACTACGCCTCGTACTCGCTCGACCGTGGGGCCAAGAAGCACCTGCTGATGCTGAGCGCCCAGGGTGGCGTCGAGATCGAGGCGGTCGCCGAGACCGACCCCGATGCGATCGTGATGCTGCACATCGACCCGGTGGTCGGACTGTCGCTGCCCGAGGCGCACGACGCCGCGGTCCGGGCTCGCATCGACACCGAAGCCGTCGACGGTGTGGCCGACATGCTCGTGAAGCTCTACCGCTGCTTCACCGAGGGCGACTGCGACCTCGCCGAGATCAACCCGCTCATCCTGCGACCCGACGGAGGCGTGCACGCCCTCGACGCCAAGGTCAGCCTCGACAACAACGCGGCATTCCGTCACCCCGAGTGGGATGAGTTCCGTGCGACCGAAGAGCTCGACGAGCGCGAGCAGCTCGCCCGTACTCACGATCTCCAGTACATCGGGCTCGAGGGCTCGGTTGGGATCATCGCCAACGGCGCAGGTCTGGCCATGAGCACGCTCGACGTGGTCAACCAGGTCGGCGGCACGGCTGCGAACTTCCTCGACATCGGTGGCGGCGCCAATGCCGACGTGATGGCCGCGGCCCTCGAGGTGATCAACTTCGACAAGGAAGTGAAGAGCATCTTCATCAACATCTTCGGCGGCATCACGCGTGGCGAGGAGGTGGCCAAGGGCATCGTCGAGGCGATGAGCCGTGTCGACCTCCGTGCCCCGATCGTCATCCGTCTCGACGGCACCAACGCCGAGCAGGGTCGCGAGATCCTCGCCAACGCCGGGATCCCCGAGTCGAAGCTGATCTCGAAGCCCACCATGCTCGACGCGGCCCGCGCCGCCGTCGCCCTCGCGAACGGAGCCAACTGACATGGCCATCTTCGTCAACGCCGACACCAAGGTCATCGTCCAGGGCCTCACCGGCGGCCAGGGCAAGTACCACGGTCTGCGCAACAAGGCCTACGGCACGCAGGTCGTCGCGGGAGTCACCCCGGGCAAGGGCGGCACCGATGTCGAGGGCATCCCGGTGTTCGATTCGGTGGCCGACGCGGTCGCCGCCACGGGAGCGACGGCATCGTTCGTCGCCGTGCCCCCTAAGGCCGCTGCCGCAGCGATCCTCGAAGCCGCCAAGGCCGGGATCGCGTTCGTCGTCTGCATCACCGAGGGCATCCCGGCGCAGGACGAGGCGAAGGTCTACAACACGCTGGTCCGCGACTTCCCGAACACCCGGCTCCTCGGCCCCAACTGCCCAGGCATCATCAGCCCCGGCAAGTGCAACATCGGCATCACTTCCGGCGAGATCGCCGAACTGCCGTCGTCGAGCGGCCCGAACGTCGGCATCGTCAGCCGCTCGGGCACGCTGACCTACCAGGCCCTCTACGAACTCAAGCAGCGCGGCATCGGCGTGAGCACGTGCGTCGGCATCGGCGGCGATCCGGTTCCGGGCACCAACTTCATCGACTGCCTGCGTGAGTTCCAGGCCGATCCCGAGACCCACGCGATCATCATGATCGGCGAGATCGGTGGTTCGGCCGAGGAAGAGGCGGCAGAGTTCATCAAGGCCCACGTCACCAAGCCGATGAGCGCCTACATCGCCGGTGTCACCGCTCCGGAGGGCAAGAAGATGGGCCACGCCGGTGCGATCACCAGCGGCGGCAAGGGCACGGCAAAGGGCAAGATGGAGGCCCTGCGCGCCGCTGGCGTGAAGGTCGGCCAGAACCCGACCGAGGCCGGCGACCTGATGGCGGAGATCGTCGCCACCCTGTGATCGGCGCCCGATGACGATCGTTCCCGACGACAAGGACTGGACGTGGGTGCTGACGCGCCCGTGTCCGGAGTGCGGCTACGACAGTCGATCGTTCACCCGTCGTGGAGTCGGTGACTCCGTGATGCGGACGGCCACGGCGTTGGCCGGCCTCGTGGCCCGCGATGAGTGTCGGCAGCGCCCCGCCGCGACCACGTGGTCGGCGCTCGAGTACGCGTGCCACGTGCGCGATGTCTACCGGCTCTACCTCTACAGACTCGGCCTGATGCTCGCCGACGACGGTGTCCACTTCCCGAACTGGGATCAAGACGCGACGGCGATCGACGACGACTACGGCAACCAGGACCCGGCAGCGGTGGGTCCCGAGATGCTCGCTGCAGCCGGAGCCCTCGCCGATGCCTTCGCCGCAGTGGGCGACGGCGACTGGGAGCGACGAGGCGTGCGCAGCGACGGCGCCGAGTTCACCATCGACACCTTCGCCCGTTACATGCTCCACGACCCCGTGCACCACGTGCACGACATCGAGCAGGGTTACGCAGAGATCGCGGCCGGCTGACGTCGGGGGAAACCGCGCCGTCGGTCAGGGGAGTTGGCCGACGTGGGCCAGGGCAAGGCGGATCAGTCGATCGTGACCGCCCGTCATCTCGCGACGCACGGCCTCGCTCACGGCCTGCTCGGGCGGGTACCACGCGAGGTCGAGGGCCTCCTGCGTGGGCTGGCAGTCGCCCGAGACAGGCACGACGAACGCCAGGCTCACCGCATGGTGACGCGGGTCGTGGAAACCGCTCACGTCGGGGTCGGGGAAGTACTCGACGACCGTGAACGGCGCGACCTCGGGTGGGATGCGTGGCAGAGCCACCGGGCCGAGGTCCTTCTCGAGGTGTCGCAGGAGCGCGTCGCGCACCCGCTCGCCGTAGAGAACGCGACCGCTGACCACCATCCGGCTGATGGTGCCGTCGGCCGCTTGGCGCAGGAGCATCCCGACATGGGTGACCTTGCCAAGGTCGTCGACGCGCACCGGGACGGCGTCGACGTAGACGAGGGGCACGCTGGCGCGGATGTTGCTGAGCTGATCGTTCGACAACCAGCTCGTGGAGGTCTCGAGTTCGTTCATGAGAGGTAGTACCCGCAGATGTCAATGATGAGATGACCGGACATCATCATGCGAGCCTTCACCGTACCCGACGTGGTCCGCACGAACGCGGCGTTCGCGATGCTCCGTCCGGCGAGCGCGTTGATGTTCGAGGTCGTCGGCTCCCGTGTGCCGAAGAAGGCGCGGAGCCAACCGTTCTGGACCGCCCCGGTCACGGTGAGGTTGAGGGCGACGGCGCTGATCGTCGAGGGCAGGCCTGACGGCGTGACATCGAACGACCGCAACTCACCCGAGGCGAACGGTCGACTCGGCGTCCGTGTATCGACGACGCGTGTCGGCCCGACGGGCACGTAGAGGCCGCGTGTCGAGTCGGCAGCAGTCGAGTCGGTGACGTATCCGACGACGTCGACGACGACGCGAGCATCGACCGACGTCGTGATCGTGATGGCTCCCCCCGTCCCGACGCGCACGATGGCCTGGTTGGCGGCCGCGCCTCCTGGTGCCATGTTCACGGTGCTGGTGGTCACGCTCGACGGTGCGACACCGCGCGGCAGAACCTTGAGGTTGCCGCGCCGATCGACGTCGGCGCCGGTGACGTTGACGACGAGAGCGGCGACCCCGGCGGAGGGAACGGCCGACGATGCCGGACGGGCAACGACGGTCGTGGTGCGTACAGCGAGACGATCGGCGCCCGTGTCGAGCCATCGCTCGGGCGTCGCGAGGGCGATGACACGCCCGGCGCGGCTCGTCGCGAGCCCTTCGGTGACGTACCCGACGAGGTCGACGACGACGTCGCCACCAGCTTGGAGATAGAGGCTGATCCGCCCGGCGTCACCTACGGGAACCAGCGCGAAGTTGGGGCGGGCACCCGGACCGGCGACGACGTTGACCGTGCTGGTCGAGCCGGTCGCACCGACGAGTGTGGGGTATGCCTGGACGTAGCCCGTCGCTGCCGGATCGGCCGAGGTGATGTTCACGGCCACGGCGGCCACCCCGGTGGTCGGGAGCGTCGTGCCGTCGAGGACCAGGAGGTCGAGGACGGCTCCGGCCCGGTGTGGTCCACGCAACGCCGCTGGGCCGACCGCCGATGCGGCGCGGGTGTCGAGGATCCGTTCGGGAGTCGTGAGGGCGACGTACGCACCCGGCGTCGGTGCAGGCGCACTCGCTGGCGGTGCAGGAAGCCGGAGAAGACCCGACCCGAAGGAATTGTCGTCGCCACGCCGACCGAGGTCGCGCGCGAGATGGCGGATCAACGCCGCCAGTCCCTGGCCCGGCGTCGCGAGTTCGGCATCGAGGAGGAGGGCGGCTGCACCCGCCGCCGCAGGTGACGCCGCCGACGTGCCCGAGAACGACGCTCCGCCGTACGAGACACTGCGCACGCCGGCGGGTGCCGACATGTCGGGCTTGGTGCGGCCGTCGGTGGTCGGACCCTGAGACGAGTAGTCGGCGATCGCCGTGCCACCGGGAGGGTCGACCGCGCCGACGGCGACCACGGCCGGATGGGTACTGTCGACGACGGGTTTCGCTGCGCTGCCGCTGGTGTCGCTGTAGCCGGTCTCGAGATAGGTCTGCGGACCGGTGGCGATCTCGAGGGCGTCGGCCGTCGGGCCGACCGCCGTGGCGGCCCGGACTCGGACGAAGGCCACGCCACCAAGCGGACCGTACGAGTTGCGCGGGCATGCGTAGAGGTCGGCAGCCACCAGTGGCCCGACCTCGGGATCGGCCGTGAGGACGTTGCTGCCCGCTCCGCTCCCGCCCACGTCGAGGGGGAGCACGTCGGCCACCGTCGGGTTCCAGTGGTCGCTCGACGAGGCCGACTCAGGGTCGAAACGGGGCTCCCAGAACTCGACCTGGTAGGAGGTGCGGGCCGCTGCCGGAAGCGCCCAGTCGGTCGCCCACCTGACGCCGTCGAGCCAGACGCAGGCACCGTCGAGTCGGAGCCAGGTGTCGGGGCCAGACGGTGCACCCGGCAGCGAACGTCCGTCGCGGAAATCGACGTACGCGCCGACTGCCGTCGACGTGGCGACGGTGCGGCGCATGTAGGCGTCGACTCCGTCGTTGCCGGCCGAGTTGAACCAGGTGATCCCCCGTGAAGCCGCGCGGGCCACGACCTCGTCGAGCGGTCCGGTGCCGTCGCCCGGTCCGTCGTACGCCGCCCCGAGGGAGCGGGTGACGATGCGGACCCCGTTCGACACGAACCAGTCGATCGCCGCGTCGAGATCGGAGAGAGTGCCGACCGTGGCGGCGTACACGGTCGCACCCGGCGCCATGTCTTTGACGATCTCGACGACTGCATTCCCGTGGCGGTCGGTGCCAGCGGCACTGATCGACCCTCCGCTCGTGCAGTTGCGCGACCCCCCGCTGGTGTCGCGGCAGAACAGCCGGCCGTTGCCGACCGTGGGCGTCGGACCCAACTCGGTGGTGTCCCAGCTCGCAGGGTCGAAGTAGTCGATGACGCCGACCTTCACGCCGTGGCCGTCGATGCCGGCGGTGTGCCACACGTCGGCACCGGCGACGGCGACCTCCTCGCCGACCGAGGCACCCGTCCCCACGGTCTCGCGCTGCCCGATGTGGCGCGGTGAACGGAGGTCGTCGAGTCCGGGAGTCGCCGCGAGCAGGTCGACAGCGGCGGCGGGGACGATGCCTTGCACGACGAGGCCGTCGACCCGGCCCGTGATCGTGCCCCCGGCTGCGGTGAGGGCGTCGACCAATGCCTCGGTGTCGGAGCCGAGCAGTTCGACGTCGACGATCGCCACGGACATCGACTCGGTGCGAGCCGACGTGCGCAGTCGCCGGAGCTCGCGCAGCAGTGCCGGGTCGTCGATGACGTCACCGCGTGTCGCAGTGGTACGCCGCGCATCAGCCGTGTGCGGCACTGCGTCGATGGCCACCAGCGACAGGCCGAGCAGCAACACCGCGGCGAGCGTCGGACGCCGTCGGCTCGTCGATCGCAAGGGCCTGCTCACCACAGGCGACGCCGGCGTCGCGGAGCGACGACCGGAGGGGTCTGGGGGAGTGGCGGTGCGACGATGTCGGCCTCGTCGTCGAGGGGGATCACGATGCCGTCAGAGTCGACGTCGCCGGGTTCGCCGCTCGCCGTGATGACGATCGGGGCCTCCTCGCGCTGGCGGCCGAAGATCACGGCGTCGAGCCCGACCATCGCCGCGCCGAGAGCGGTGCCGACGGTGCCGTGGATCCGCCGTGGCCCCTCGTCGGTCGGCCCGTCATCGTCGAAGCTGTCGTCGTCGAAGCTGTCGTCATCGTCGACGGCGTTCGCGTCGACGTGAGTCGTGTCGGCCGGGGCCTCGTCGAGCGGCGCGCGGGCGTCGTCGGCGAGGGGGTCGTCGGGCTCCACGATCGGCACGCTAGTCGTGCGCCTCCTGCGGGCGCATCCGGGGCACGGGTATGACATCCGCCGCCTGTTCCCCGGGAATAAGGTTCGTTCCGTGCCGGAGGGGGACACGATCCATCGGGCAGCGGCGGCGCTGCGGACTGCGCTCGTCGGTCGGCCGACTGTCCGGTTCGACGCTCCCTTCCTCTACGGCCCACGCCCGGTCCTCGGTCGGGTGATCGAGCGCGTTGAGAGCCACGGCAAGCACCTCGAGATCGTGTGGGACGACGGGCTCGTGCTGCACAGTCACATGCGCATGACCGGATCGTGGCACCTCTACCGCCGCGGCGAAAGGTGGCGCAAGAGCGACGACCACATGCGCGCCGTGGTCGAGGTACCCGATTGGGTGGCGGTCTGCTTCAGTGCTCCCGTCGTCGAGACCTACCGCGAGTTCGACGTCCACCGGCATCCCGGGTTCGGCCCGCTCGGCCCCGATCTCTGCACTGCTCCCGACGACCAGATCGAGGAGTGTGTCCGCCGGATGTACGACCACCCCGAAGGCGCGACTCCGGTGTCGGAAGTGCTCCTCGACCAGCACATCGCCTGCGGTGTCGGCAACGTCTACCGCAGCGAGATCCTCTGGGCCGAGGCCGTGCATCCGCTCGCGCCGGTGGGCTCACTGAGCGAGGACGACTGCCGCCGCTTGATCCTCACCGCCACCCGGATGCTGCGAGCCAACCTCCGTCGGGTGCGTCGGGTGACCGCTCCGGAGGTGGCCGGCGGGCTCGCCGTCTACGGCCGCAACGGTCAGCGCTGCGCGCGGTGCGGTGACACGGTGCAGGTCCGGCGCGTGGGCGAACACGCGCGGGTTCTCTACTGGTGCCCCGGGTGCCAGACCCATGCATCGCCCGTCCCGAAGGCGCCCACCGTCAATCGGGAGATGGACCCGCACCCAGCTGCGTCGAAGTTCCTGTCGGACCTTCCGTGGCGACGCGATCTGGCCGGCTGACCAACTCGTCGATCACCCTGCGCCACCCGTCACCGGGTTCGACAGTGGCGTCGTCGGGCCGTGTTCCACCGAGGGCCTCGAGGAGCAGACCCGCGACACCGAGGGCGGTGAGGTCGCCTGCAGTACGTGCACGTGCAGCGGCGTCGAGCGCGGCCTGGTGAGCGGCAGCGGTGTGGCCGGTCGACTGCTGCGCGCCGGCGAGGGCCACGAGAGAGACGACCGTGTCGAGATAGCTCGCGCCGGGTGTCTCGAGGACACGCTCAGCGAATGACTGCGCGACGGCGTGGTCGCCGTGGAGGCAGTGGACCAACGCCGAGATCGCGTTGGTGAACGGGTTGACGCCGTCGTACTGCGGAGCGCTGGTGATCGCGGCGAGGGCCTCGTCGAGTCGGCCGGCCTGGGCGAGCGCGGCGGCGAGAACGACGATCGGCTCGTCGGTCTCGGCGGCCGCTCCGCGCATCTCGTCGATGGCCCGTTCGGCAGCGGCGACGGCCACGCTCGCCGCACCGCGGTGCATCGCCGCGCCGGCGACGGAGAGCAGCGGGATCGGCCCGAGGCGTCCACCCTCGGCGAGGGCACTCAACTCCTCGCTGCTGCGTTGCGCGGCCGAGTGACGGCCGAGCGCCACCTGGGCGCGGAGCAAGGGAGAGAGCGCCTGGACGGCACCGAAGCGGTCGCCGAGCCTGCGGAAGGTGGCGAGTGCTCGCTCGGCGAGGTCGTGCGCTTCGCCGATGCGTCCCTGCCACATGCGGATGTTCGAGACGAGCGTGTCCATCATCGACATCGCCCAGTCGTCGCCGCGTCGTCGAGCCTCCTCGGTGACCGTCGCGGCGAGTGCCTCGGCTTCGTCGGGGTTGCGTTCGAAGAACTCGATGAACGCAAGGAGCCCCAGCGCCCAGCCGACACCGTTGCGGTCGTCGAGTCGCCCGAGTGTCTCGGCCGCGCTCGTGAGGCGAGCCCTGGCGCGGGCGAGGTCGCCACTCAGGAACGAGATCCAGGCACGGTTCTGTTCGACCATCGCCATGCCGCGTTCGTCACCGAGGTCACGGAAGAGTCCGTCGGCCTCACCGAAGAACCATTCGGCGTCGGTCAGCGACCCGGTGAACATCTCGACGAAGCCGCGGACGCGGAGCGTGCGCGCGAGGAGGTCGCGGCGGGTGGTGCCGCGCAGGATGTCGATGGCCACCCCGAGCTCGGTCCGGGCGACATCGGCACGCCCGGCGACGTTGGCGAGCATGCCTCTGAGTCGGTGGTACTCGGCGCGCAGCGCAGGGTCGTCGAGTTGGGTCGTGATCCGCTCGAGTTCGTCGAGGTTGGCCGTCGCGGCGGGCTGGTTGCGACGCTCGATCGCCGCACTCGCGCGCACGAGGTGGAGACGGGCGGCGACCTCGGGCTGGGAACGCCGCTCGTCGGGCCCCATCAGGTCGAGGGCGCGGCGGGCGAGGCTCGCGGCGGCGCGGAGGCCGCCGCTGTCGAGGGCGCGTTCGGCCGAGAGCGTGAGCAGCCCGATGGCCTCGGCGGCCAGATCGGCCGGCACGCCGGGTGACGAGCCGATCTCCTGGACGAGTTCGGCGGCCGCCGCCACATGGTGGGCGCGATCGTCGGCCAGGGCCGGCCGGTCGGCGATCGCCGTGGCCACGCCGAGGTGGCGGTGCACCCGGGCGAGCTTGGTGAGGGTCTGGTAGGCGGCGTCGCGCACGGCATCGCTGCGGAACTCCCAGCGCCGTCCGGTGACCCGCAGCAGGCCGAGGTCGTCGAGTTCGTCGAGGTGTGCGTCGGTCACCGGCTCGCCGAGTGCCTCCCCGAATCGGCGGAGGCTCTCGATCGTCCCGGAGGTGCCGAGGACCGATGCGTTCTCGAGGAGGTGCCGCAGGTCGATGCCGAGTTGGTCGAGTCGTGCGGCGATGAGCGAGCGGAGCGAGTCGGGGAGTTCGGCACCCTGGCCGCCCGATGCGGTGAGCGCCGCGAGCTCGACGAGGAAGAGCGGGTTGCCACCGCTGCGGTCGTGGAGCTGTGCCAGCAGGGCCTCGTCGGGCTGCTGGGAATCGAGCAACTGTCGGACCACTGCGTCGCTCTCGGCGCGTGCGAGCGGGGTGAGGGTGAGGGAGAGAACCAGCCCGCGGTCGGTGCGCGGCGGCCACTCGACCTCCGCTCCCGTCCGTGTCGCCGTGACGATCACGAACGGGCGGCGAGCCAACGTCGACGAGAGCCCGTCGAGCAGTTCGACGAGGGCAGGGTCGGCCCACTGCAGGTCGTCGATCGAGAGGACCACCGGCGAGTCGTCGAGTCGCCGCTCGATGTCGGCGAGAGCGGTCTGGCGCGCGCTGGCGGCGTCGCGTGGATCGACGGGGTCGTCGGACGAGTCGCCGGTCAGGGCCGACATCACCGGCCACCATGCGCCCGTCTCGCCGTAGGGGGCGCACGCACCTTCGAGCACCGCGGCACCCGCGGCGCGAGCGGTCGAGAGGACGTCGTCGACGAATCGACTCTTGCCCACACCGGTGTCGCCGGTGACGTGCAGGACCATGCCGTTGCCGTGGCGGATCGAGCGGTCGAGTGCTGTGGTGGCGAGCGACATCTCGGCCTCGCGGCCGACGAGTTCGATGTCGTGGTGTCGTCGCCGCGCGCCGGGTGGGGCATCGGCGCCGAGGGCGAGCCATGCCTCGAGCGACTGCTCGCGTCCGCGAGGTTGCAGGATGCCGGCCGGCTCGTAGCGCACCGTGTGCTCGGTGAGGGCGTGGGTGGCAGGTCCGACCAACACGCCGCCAGGAGGAGCAGCCGACTGGAGGCGTGACGCCGTGTTCACGACATCGCCCATCGCCGTGTAGTCGGTGCCGGCGAGGGTGCCGACGAGCACCTCGCCCGTCATGATCCCGACGCGCATCCGGAGATCGTCGCCGGCCCCTTCGGAGAGCACCTCGTGCATGCGCATTGCGGCGCGCACTGCGCGTTCGGCGTCGTCCTCGTGGGCGACCGGCGCGCCGAAGAGCGCGAGGATTCCGTCACCGAGGAGTTTGTCGACCCGTCCACCGAAGTCAGCGATGACGGCGACCATTCGCTCGAAGCACGAGTCGATGAGCCGCTTCACCTGCTCAGGGTCGAGATGTTCGGACAGGGTCGTGAACCCGACCAGGTCGGCGAAGAGCACCGTGACGATGCGCCGCTCCTCGGGCTGGCTCGGCGCGGTCTGTTGGGCGCTCCCGCACGAGGGGCAGAACCGCGCGCCGACCGGCACGATCGCGTCACAGTTCGGGCATCCCATCAGGGGGTCAGCGTACGGCATCGGAACGGGTGGTTTTCACGGCCCTCCCCGACACACTCGGGGCATGAGTGACACGCAGCAGGTGGTGGCCGCGGCTGGTGCCGTCGACGCCGTGAAGGTCTACGGCAAGGACGACAGCGAGGTCAGGGCTCTCGACGGCGTCACCGTCGACATCGAAGCCGGCCGGTTCACGGCGATCATGGGACCATCGGGTTCGGGCAAGAGCACGCTGATGCACTGCATGGCCGGGCTCGACTCGCTCACCAGTGGCTCGGTCAGCATCGGGGCGACCCGTCTCGACTCGCTGAACGACCGTCAGCTCACCGAGCTGCGCCGGACCGATGTCGGGTTCGTCTTCCAGGCGTACAACCTCGTCCCCACGCTCACGGCGCTCGAGAACATCACCCTCCCGCTGCTCCTCGGCGGGACCAAGGGCGACACCGCCTGGATCGACACGGTCATCGACACAGTCGGCCTCCGCAGCCGCCTCGAGCACCGGCCGAGCGAGCTCTCGGGTGGCCAGCAGCAGCGTGTCGCGGTGGCGAGAGCGCTCGCCAGCAAGCCGCGGATCATCTTCGCCGACGAGCCGACGGGCAACCTCGACTCGCGCACGGGTGCCGAGATCCTCGGCTTCATGCGTCGTGCGGTGAAGGAACTCGGCCAGACGATCGTGATGGTCACCCACGACCCGGTCGCCGCGAGCTACGCCGACCGCGTGATCTTCCTGGCCGACGGGCGCATCGTCGACCAGATGGACGATCCGACGGCCGAGCGCGTGCTCGACCGCATGAAGCGCTTCGGCGAGTGACGTCGTGCTGCGGCTGAGCCTGCGCAACATCTGGTCCCGGAAGGGGCGTCTCGTCCTCACGGCGATCGCCGTGATCGCCGGAACCGCGTTCCTCAACGGTGTGTTCGTGTTCACCGACACCATCGAGGGCTCGTTCAACCGGATGTTCGCGACTGCGTACGAGAACACGAACGCGATCGTGCGGTCGTCCAACGTCATCGAGGGCCGCTTCGGCGAGGAGACCCGCGATCACATCGCCGTCTCCGTTCGCGATCAGGTCGCCTCCGTCGAAGGTGTGGTCGAAGCGTCGGGGATGGTGTCGTCGACCGCCGTCGCCACGTTCGAGGGCGAGACGCTCGGACAGGACGGTCCGCCGAAGTTCGCTGGCGCGTGGGTCGAGAGCGAATCGTCGCCGTGGAGCATCGCCGAGGGCGCCGCACCGAGTGGCGGCACCGAGGTCGTCCTCGATCGGGCTTCGGCCAAGCGCTCAGGCGTGTCGGTCGGCGACACGGTGACGATCGCCAGCCAGCAGCAGCCGCGCGACTTCACCGTTGTCGGCATCGCGACCTTCGCCGGCAACGACACGACCGGTGGTGCGTCGTGGACCCTCTTCGATCTCGCGACCGCCCAAGAGTTCCTCCTTGGCTCTACCGACCTGCTCGACGCCGTCGTCGTCCGGACCGACGGCTCGGTCACCGACGTGGAGATCGCCGACCGGATCGATGCGGCACTCGGCGACCCCGAGATCGAGTCGCTGACCAAGGACGAGATCGTCGACGAGACCCAGTCGGCCGTGGCGGAGAGCCTCGGCTTCATGACGATCTTCCTGTCGATCTTCGCCCTCATCGCGATGTTCGTCGGCAGCTTCATCATCTACAACGTGTTCAGCATCAGCGCCGCCCAACGGCAGCGCGAGAACGCCCTCCTCCGAGCGATCGGTGCGAGCCGCGCTCAGGTCACCCGCAGCATGTTCGTCGAGGCGCTGGTGGTCGGCGTCGGAGGCTCGGCCATCGGTTGCGTCGCCGGCGTCGGACTGGCGGCGACCATCCTGAGTGTGTTGAGCGCCGTCGGCTTCGGCCCGACCGACATGGATCTCACGGTCAACTCATCGGGGTTCGTCATCACCCTTGTGGTCGGCACGGTCGTCACCGTGCTGTGTGCCGTCGCTCCGGCGGTCCGTTCGGGCCGTGTCCCCCCGCTCGCCGCTCTCCGCGACGTGTCGGTCGACCGGGCCGATGTCTCCCGTGCCCGCAAGGTGATCGGCGCGGCGAGCGTGGTGCTCGCTGCCGCGATGGTCGCGTGGGGAATCGCCGGCCGGACCCTCGCCCTCGGTGGCGGCGTGGTCTTCCTGTTCCTCGCGTTGATCGCACTCGGACCGTTCATCGCCACGCCGGTGGCGCGTGCTGCCGGCCCCCTGCTCGGCCGTCTCCGCGGCGCGGCCGGCACGATGGCGGCGCGCAATGCCGCTCGCAACCCGAAGCGCACCGCACTGACGGCCGGAGCTCTCGCCGTCGGGCTCGCCCTGCTGATCGGTGTGGCGGTGCTCGGCGCATCGGCCAAGGCCACCACGCGGTCGGTGATCGGCGATGCCTTCCAGAGCGACTACATCGTGTCGCCGCAACAGTCGAACGGCGGAATCGGTCTCCCCCCGGCACTGGCTGCCGATCTCCGTGCAGCCGGAGTGGGCGATGTGCTCGGCATGGGTGCCTCGGCGGTTCAGATCGAGGAGAACGGTGAGTTCGCCGCCAAGCAGGTGCTCGTCGTCGATGCAGCCGACGCCGCTGCGGTCCTCGACATCACGTTCGACCAGGGGGGCTTCGAGGCCCTCGACACCGACGGGATTCTCGTGGCCCTCGACAAGGCGTCGCGCGACGGACTGACCGTCGGCTCGACGGTTCAAGCGAAGTTGCTCGACGGTGGAGAGCGGACCCTCACGGTGCGCGGCATCTTCGACAGCGACGTGCTGGGCAACCTGATCGTCGACCGCACCCTGTTCGCGGGTTCGGCGACGCCCCTGTTCGACCTCGGGGTCTTCGTCCGGACCGACGGTGGGGTCACCGACGAGAACACGGCCGCCATCGCGGCCGTCACCGACGGGTATCCGTCGGCGAAGGTGCAGAGCCGCGAGGCCTACATCGACGAGCAGAGCCAGCAGATCGACGGCTTCCTCAACTTCATCTACGCGCTGCTCGGGATGAGCATCTTCATCGCCGTGATCGGCATCGTGATCACTCTGTTGCTCGCCGTCTACGAACGCCGACGCGAGTTGGGTCTGTTGCGTGCGGTCGGCACCACTCGCCGTCAGGTGCGCAGCAGCGTCCTCTGGGAGAGCCTCGTCACCGCTGTGGTCGGCGTGATCATGGGTGTCCTGCTCGGCGTGTCACTCGGCTGGATCATCGTCAAGGCGCTCGAGGACCAAGGTCTGAGCGAGTTCTCCGTGCCGACGCCGACGATCGTCACCGCCGCCGTGATGTCGCTCGTGTTCGCGGCCGTCGCCTCGTTCGTCCCGGCCCGCCGTGCGGCCAAGGCCGACATCCTCGAGGCGATCGCCACGACATGATCAGGGTCGTCTGGCGGAGCGTCGTCGCCCGTTGGGCGCGCCTCGCTCTGACCTCGCTCGCCATCGTGGCGAGCACGGCCTTCCTCGCCGGAACCTTCGTGTTCCGCGACACGATCGAACGGACCTTCGACGCCCTGTTCGCCGACGCGTACGACAACGTCGACGCCTACGTGCAGAGTGCCAACTCGGTCGAGAACTTCCTGGGGCTCGAGCGTCGCGACCGCCTCCCGGCTGCGCTCACCGGCGAGATCGCGGCGATCGACGGCGTCGCCGATGCGCAGGCATCGGTCCAGGGCGATGCCGTGGTGATCGCCGCCGACGGTGCTCCGCTCGAACGCCCGACGGCGCCGACCTTCGGCGCGACGATCCAGTCGGGTCGGCTCTCGCTCTGGCGCATCGTCGAGGGTGTCGCCCCCGGGCCCGGCGACGTCGTCCTCGACACGTTGACGGCGCGCGACGCGGGGTATGTCGTCGGTGACACGGTGAAGGTCAACGCCGAGGGCGGCTCGCGCGACTTCCCTCTGGTCGGCCTTGCCGAGTTCGACGAGATCGCATCACCCGGCAACGCGACCTGGGCCCTGTTCGACGAGTCGACCGCCGAGGAGTTCGTCGGCCGTCCAGGCTTCGTCGACGCTGTTCTGGTGGTCGGTGACGGCACGGTCGACTCCGACGAACTCGTGTCCCGGTTGCGGGCGGCGCTCGACCCCGATGTCGCGGAGGTGCTGACCTCAGCGGAGATCACTGCGCAGACGCAGAGCGAGATCGAGAAGACGCTCTCGTTCCTCACCGTGTTCCTCGCAGTGTTCTCGTTCATCGCGCTCGGTGTCGGCATGTTCGTCATCTACAACGTCTTCTCGATCACTGCGGCGCAGAGGCAGCGCGAGAACGCCTTGCTCCGCGCTCTCGGTGCATCGCGGCGCCAGATCAGCGCGGCGATGCTGCTCGAGTCACTCGTCGTCGGACTGGTGGGGTCGGGCGTCGGCCTCGTCGCAGGGGTCGGACTGGCGGCCGGAGTGAAGCGTCTGCTCGATTCGGTCGGGTACGTGATCCCTGCGCGAGGACTTGTCCTCACGGGGTCGACCGCGGGCATCACGATCGTCGCCGGCACCGTGGCGTCGCTCCTTGCGGCGATCGGTCCGGCGGTGGGTGCTGGACGCGTGCCGCCCGTCGCCGCGATGGGCGAGGCGGTGCTCGAACGTGTGGGCTCCGTGCGTCTCCGACTCACCCTTGCCGTGATCGCTGCGGTGGCCGGTGCAGGGTCGATCGCGGCGGTGCTTGTCGGTGCCGACACCGTCGTGCTCGCACCGGGTGTCATCCTGCTGTTCGCTGCGGTCCTGCTGCTCGGTCCGGTGATGGCGCGGCCGATCTCGCGAGTGCTCGGCGCACCGGTCCAACGGATCAGGGGAGTGGCAGGGACGATGGCCCGCGGCAACGTGCAGCGCAATCCCCGCCGGACGGCGCGCACCGCAGCACCTGTCTTGATCGGCGTGGCCCTCGTGTCGGGTGCGTCGGTGTTCGCTGCCTCGATCAAGGACCAGATCCGGTCGACCGTGGGTGCGACGTTCGTCGGCGACTACGTCATCAACTCGACCAACGGTGGCAGCCTGAGCTTCAGTCAGGTCTTCGTCGACCAGCTGAACGACGTTCCCGAGGTAGGCGTGGCGAGCGGTCTCGGGTTCGCCTTCGTGGCCGACGAGGAGGGCCGACCGGCTCCAGGTGCGGTGGTCGACCCTGCGACGGCTGACGGACTGCTCGAACTCGCCGTCGTGGAGGGTTCGCTCGGGCAGCTCGACTCGACGTCGATGGCGCTGAGCATGAGCGAGGCGACCGAACGCGGTCTGGGCATCGGCGACTCCCTCACCGTGCGCGTCGACGGCGTTCTCGTCCCGCTGGAGATCAGGGCGATCTATGCCGGCAACCAGTTCACGCCCTCACGGACCTACGACCGCGCCACCTTCGACGGGACGGGTGTGTCGACCCCGGCGGCCTTCGTCACCCTGACCCGGGCACCGGGCGTCGACGATGCGGCCTTCCGGTCGGCGGTGGGCGCCGAGGTGGCGACGTACGGGATCGGCGAGCTGCAGGACAAGGAACAGTTCATCGACGGTCGGGCCGACATCGTCGACCGGAGCCTCGCATTCATCTACGGGTTGCTCCTGCTGTCCATCGTGATCGCTGCCTTCGGCATCGTGGTCACTCTGCTCCTCGCCGTGCACGAGCGACGGCGCGAGATCGGTCTCCTCCGCGCGGTCGGTGGCACCCGCCCGCAGGTCCGCACGACGATCCGGTGGGAGAGCGTGCTCACGTCGCTCTATGGTGCGATCGTGGGCGTCGTGATGGGTCTCGTGCTCGGGTGGGTGGTGATCGTGGCGTTGCGCGACGAAGGGCTCACGACGTACTCGGTGCCGGTCGGCGACGTGGTGACGATCCTCGTGCTGGCGTTCGTGACGGGCGTGACAGCGGCGGTCGTCCCCGCCTGGCGGGCTACCCGCATCGACGTGCTCCGGGCGATCGCAGCGGACGGCTGACATGGCTCGCTCACCCGACATGACCCCCTTCTCCGACGCCCTCGTGGAGTTCCTCACCGAGCGGCACCTCGCCACGCTGACGACGTTGCGGGCCGACGGCTCGCCCCACGTCGTGCCGGTGGGGTTCACGTACAGCGACGGTCTCGTCCGGGTGATCACTCGGGGAGGCTCGGTCAAGGTCGCCAATGCCCGTCGTGGCGGCCGGGCCGCGGTGTCGCAGGTCGATGGTTGGCGGTGGGTGACGCTCGAAGGCGCCGTGCGCGTGCTCGACGACCCGGCCGACGTCGCAGCCGCGGTGGCCGCCTACGCCGGTCGGTACCGGCAGCCGGCCGAACGCTCCGACCGGGTCGTGATCGCGATCGAGGTCGACCACGTCATGCGGAGCGGCTCGCTGCGCTGACGGGTCGACCCCGATCGAAGAGTGGCCCGAAGGCCACGGATCACTTGTTGGGCTGCGGCAGGGTGCGCAGGTAGGGCTTGACGGTGGTCCAGCCCTGCGGGAACAGCTGCTTGGCCTCGTCGTCGCTGACGGCGGCGCCGATGATCACGTCGTCGCCGTCGGTCCAGTTGGCCGGGGTGGCGACCTTGTACTGGGCGGTGAGCTGGAGGCTGTCGATGACGCGGAGGATCTCCTCGAAGTTGCGGCCGGTGCTCGCCGGGTACGTGATCGAGAGCTTGACCTTCTTGTCGGGTCCGATGACGAACACCGAACGCACCGTCATGGTGTCGTTGGCGTTCGGGTGGATCATGTCGTAGAGGTCGGCGACGGTGCGGTCGGGGTCGCCGATCATCGGGAAGTTCACCGGGGTGCCCTGGGTCTCGGCGATGTCCTCTTCCCACTTGACGTGGCTGTCGACCGGGTCGACCGAGAGGCCGATGACCTTGACGTTGCGCTTGTCGAACTCGGGCTTGATACGGGCCACGTAGCCGAGCTCGGTGGTGCAGACCGGCGTGAAGTCCTTGGGGTGGCTGAAGAGCACGCCCCACGAGTCGCCGAGCCACTCGTGGAAGTGGATCTCGCCCTGGGTGGTGGGTGCGGTGAAGTCGGGGGCGATGTCGCCGAGGCGGACGGTCATGGGTTCTCCTTGGGCGGAAGGCCGGCGAGTGCCGGGTGGATGTTCGCAACGCTACGGCAATCCCGACTATTCCGGTCGGGATTATTTCGACCCCGGTAGGCCGTCCGTCTCATTTGAGACGTCCTTGACACAGTTCTGTGGCAACCAGAACATCGTTCCCCGTACAGTCACGGCGTTCGCCGCCGCCCCCGTCGAGGCCGCTGCTCCCCGCCTCGCCCCGCACGTCGCCGGTCGCGTCATCGTCGGCTACGCACCCGGCACCACGACCGTCCAGCGGGTGGCCCTGCGCAACGCGACCGGTGCTCGCTTCCAGCGTTCACTCGTCACGCGTGGTCGTGGCGCCGATCTGGTGAGCGTCCCGGCCGGCCGTTCGGTCGCCGCGACGATCGCAGCCCTGAAGAAGAACCCGGCTGTCCGGTACGCCGAGCCCGACTACATCGTCACCAAGCAGGCCGTGTCGAACGACCCGTACTTCACCAACGGCTCGCTGTGGGGCATGCAGGGCGATGCATCGAGCCCGGCCAACCAGTTCGGCTCGGGTGCCGCCGAGGCCTGGGCCCAGGGTTACACGGGCAGCAAGAGCATCGTCGTCGGCATCATCGACGAAGGTATGCAGGTCGCCCATCCCGACATCAACGCGAACGTCTGGGTGAACCCCTACGAGACGGCCGGTGACGGCATCGACAACGACGGCAACGGGTACATCGACGACATCAACGGCTGGGACTTCGCCAACCGCGATGCGAGCGTCTACGACGGTTCGGCCGGCAACACCTCGCTCGACGCCCACGGCACCCACGTCGGTGGCACCATCGGTGGCGTCGGCGGCAACGGCATCGGCGTGGCCGGTGTCAACTGGAACGTCACGATGATCTCGGCGAAGTTCCTCGGCGCGACGGGCGGAGCGATCTCCGATGCGGTCAGCGCCCTCAACTACCTCACCGACCTCAAGACCCGTCACGGTCTCAACATCGTCGCCACGAGCAACTCGTGGGGCGGCGGTGGCTTCAGCCAGGCGATGCTCGACGCCATCAACGCCTCGGGCAACGCCAACATGCTGTTCATCGCGGCGGCCGGCAACAGCGGCACCAACAACGACACGACGGCGAACTACCCCTCGAACTACCAATGCACCAACGGCGGCACCCGCGGCTGGGACTGTGTCGTGGCGGTCGCCGCCACCGACAGCGCCGGCGGCATCGCCAGCTTCTCGCAGTACGGCGCCACCACGGTCGACATCGGCGCCCCGGGCGTCGGCATCTGGTCGAGCGTGCCCCAGGGCTCGTACTCGTCGTACAACGGCACCTCGATGGCGACGCCGCACGTGTCGGGTTCGGTGGCGCTGTGCGCCTCGATCGATCCGAGCCTCACCGCTCGTCAGCTGCGCGACATCCTCACCACGAGCGCAGCGGCGACCACGTCGTTGGCGGGCAAGACCGTCACGGGCGGTCGCCTCGACGTCGGCGCGATGGTCTCGAAGTGCGCGACGGCCACCGTGCCGGTCACCGGCTCGGTCAGCAACCTGGCGGCCACCGCCGCCAGCAGCACTTCTGTCGATCTCACCTGGACCGACGGCGCGACCGACGAGTCGCGGATGGAGATCGAGAAGGCGCCGTCGAGCGCCGGGATCTGCGGAACGTGGACGTCGGCCGGTCAGGCCGGGACGAACGCGACCTCGATCACGATCGCGGGCCTCACGGCCTCGACCGCCTACTGCTTCCGGGTCCGCGCCGCGAACTCCTACAACGGTGGCTCGTTCACCAACTGGTCGAACGAGGCCCAGGCGACGACCCTCGCCCCGCCGCCTCCCTTCTCGTGCGCCGCCACGGCCTACTCCTGGGTCGACGCCACCACGGGCGCAACCTCGCACGCCCTCGGTGACGACGGCTCGGCCACGGTGACCCTGCCGTTCTCGTTCTCGATGTACGGCACGCCCAGCACCTCGGTGCAGGTGGCCGCCAACGGCTTCCTCCGCATCGGCTCGGGTGCGGCCACGGCCTACGCCAACACGGGTATCCCGAACGTTGCCGACCCCAACAACATCATCGCTGCGTGGTGGGACGACCTCGACCAGTCGGCTGGGGGCACCATCACCACCCGCACGGCGGGCAGTGCTCCGAACCGCCAGTTCGTGACGTCCTGGAACGGTGTGCCGCACTTCGGCGCGGCCACCACGAACGTGACCTTCCAGGTGGTGCTCGACGAGGCCACGGGTGACGTGTACCTCAACTACCAGGACACCCAGACCGGCGCCGCCGCCAGCAACTCCGGTGCGGGCGCCACCGTCGGCATCGAGAACGCCGATGGCAGCGTGGGTGCGCAGATCTCGTCGAACACGGCGAGCCTCGCCGACTCGACGGCCTATCGCTGCACCACCAGCGTCGACCCGATCGCTCCGCCGGTGGTCACCACTGCGTCGCTCCCGGTCGGCACGACCACCGTGGGGTACTCGCAGACCCTGGCCGCCTCGGGCGGCGTGACTCCGTACACCTGGTCGCTGGCGTCGGGCACCCTGCCCGCGGGTCTGACCCTCAGCTCGGCCGGTGTCATCAGCGGCACCCCGACCGCTGCGGGAACCTCGACCTTCACGGTCCGGGCGACCGACGCCGGGAGCCGGACCGGATCGAAGAGCCTGTCGATCGTCGTGGCCACCCCGGTCGCGGTGACCACGACCACCCTGGCCAACGGCACGGTGGGCACGGCCCTGAGCCGGACCCTTGCCGCCTCGGGCGGGGCGACCCCGTACACCTGGTCGCTGGCCTCGGGCGCCCTGCCCGCCGGTCTGACCCTGAGCACGGCGGGTGTCATCAGCGGCACCCCGACGGCGGCGGGGACGGCGTCGTTCACGGTGCGGGTCACCGACTCGGCGGCCCGTGTCGGCACGAAGGCCCTCACGCTCACCATTGCAGCCGGCGCAGTTCCCGGTGCCTTCGCCAAGTCGGCTCCGAAGGCCAACGTCACCGGCCAGGTCCGGACCAACCTCAAGCTGTCGTGGAATGCCTCGAAGGGTGCGACCCGGTACGAGTACTGCTACGACACCACCAACGACAACGCCTGCACGAACTGGATCAGCACCGGCACCACCCGGACCGCCACGATCACGGGCCTCCTCGGCCTGACCGCCTACTACTGGCAGGTGCGTGCGGTGAACGCCAACGGCACGACGTACGCCAACGCCGGCGCCTACTGGAAGTTCACGACCAGGGCCTGATCGCTGCTCGTGGCGTGTTCCTCGCAGGGTCACTGCGAGGAACACGCCACGGGTCGGTCGCCTCGCCGGCGATCGTCAGGCTGACCACGACGTCGCCGTCGGTGCGGACGACGTCGATCAGTTCGATCTGCTGACGGCGCAGGATGGTGCGCAACGAGCGGAGACCGTCGACGTCGTCGGTGGTGATCGGGCTGACCGTGGCCGCCACCTCGACGACGAGGACGGCGGGAGCGGGGAGCACCGGAGGGATGAACGCCCCGATGCCGAGCGAGACCTCGTGCGGAGGGTCGACGAGGACTCCGACCATCGACCGGTCGTGGCGGCACTGGACGAGCGCGGTCTGGACGAGACCGAGCGCCAGAAGGTCGCGCGTGAGAGCTTGCACCTCGGCGAAGCCGCGCAGACGCGAGGGCTCGGACGCGGGGATCGTGAGGTACGACCACGGGTGCGCCGACGAGCCGGAGCGGACGAGCGACGAGCGGTAACGGGCGACCCGCGGGAGCGGGGGCAGCGACGTGGACGGCATGGACCGACCTCCGGACACGAGGGTGTGCGGGGGAAGCCGGACGGGCGGACCCTACCGGCGCTCGGTGGCCGACGCGCCGTGCGTCAGAGGATGTCGGGCAGGCGGGCGCCGATGTCCTCGGGCGTGACCATCGGGTTCATCCGCTCGACCACCTGGCCACCGCGGCCGATGAGGAACTTCTCGAAGTTCCAGCCGATGTCGGCGCCACCGGTGGCCTCGCGGAGCCAGGCGTACAGCGGGGCGGCGCCCTCACCGTTGACCTCGATCTTGGAGAACATCGGGAAGGTCACCCCGTAGTTCGACGTGGCGAACTCGAGGATCTCGGCGTCGGTGCCGGGCTCCTGCGCGCCGAACTGGTTGCAGGGGAAGGCGAGGACGGTGAAGCCGTCGGGCCCGTGGGTCTCATGGAGCGTACGCAGACCTGCGTACTGGCCGGTGAGGCCTCAATGACTGGCGACGTTGACGAGGAGGACGACCTGGTCGGCGAAATCGGCCAGGTTCACGTCCTCACCCGTGATGGACTTCATGTGGAAGTCGTGCAGTGAGGTCATGGACGCACTGTAGACCGATGACGACCCTCTGTCGCGCCGTCGTGCGTGTGCCACTGCTGCGCGACGCGCGCACCGAGCGCCAAGAGCGGCCATGCCACGGCGATGGCTCCACCGGCGAGTCCGTAGGCCCACGGGCGGGTCAGCGGTAGCTCGAACCCGTCCCGAGCGGGTGGTACCACGAAGGCGAGCGCGAACAGGGCGGCCATTGTCGACACGAGCGCCGCTCGGAGTCGGTTGAGCGGACGGGCGATCCGGTAGAGGTTCATGAGGGCCACGCTCCCTGCAACGAGGACGGCGACGGTGCGGGCATGGTCGGGATCGATGCGGCCATCGAGTTGAGCGACCGAGAACACGGTCATCGTCGCGATGGCGATGACCAGACCAGCGGGGACCGACGAGCCGAGGACCCTCCGCAGGAATCCGCTGCGCACGCGGCTGTCGTTCGCTTCGAGAGCGAGGAAGAAGGCCGGCATACCGATCGTGAACCAGCTCAGCAACGACAGGTGGATGGGCCGAAGCGGATAGGCGAAGGCGAACACACCGGTGAACAGCGAGAGGATCACGCTGTAGGTGGTCTTGGCGAGGAAGAGGCTGGCGACGCGCTCGATGTTGTTGATGACGCGCCGCCCCTCGGCCACCACCTGAGGCAAGGCCGAGAAGTTCGAGTCGAGGAGGACGAGTTGGGCGACCCCTCGTGTGGCCTCGCTGCCCGATGCCATCGCGATGCCGCAGTCAGCGTCCTTGAGGGCGAGGACGTCGTTGACGCCGTCGCCCGTCATCGCCACCGTGTGTCCCTGCTCTTGGAGCACACGGACCATGGCGCGCTTCTGGTGCGGGGTGACGCGACCGAAGACGGTGGCGTCGCGAACGGCGGCGACGAACTCGGGTGTGTCGTCGGCCGGAAGGTTCGTGGCGTTGACCGTGCGGAGATCGTCGCCGAGCCCGGCGCGACGGGCGACCGCTCCGACCGTGACGTCGTTGTCGCCGCTGATGACCTTGAGCGTGACCCCCTGTTCGGCGAAGTACGCCAGGGTGGCCGGGGCGTCGGCGCGGACGATGTCCTCGAGCATCACGAGGGCCGCGGGTGCGACGGCGTCGAGACCTGAATCGTGGGCATCGGCGGCAGCAGCGAGTACCAAGACCCGGCGGCCGTCGCGAGCATGGGCCTCGACGCGGTCGCGGAGTTCGCCGGCGAACTGCTCGCGCAGGACGTTCTCCGGAGCGCCCAGCACCCAGCAGCCGCTCTCGGCGAAGGTCATCGACCCCCACTTGCGGCCGGAGGAGAATGGGATGCGTGCCGTGAGGGTCCAGTCGGGTGCAGAGCCGGTGTGATGACCGATCGCGACGCCTGTGGCATTCGGGTCAGGGTCGAGGTGCCCGAACGCGGCGAGTGCCTCGCTGACGAGCACCTCGTCGTGGGAGCCGAGGTGCTCGACGCCCGACACGGCGAGCGAACCCTCGGTGATCGTGCCGGTCTTGTCGGCGCACAGGACGTCGACCCGAGCGAGAACCTCGATCGCCGGGAGTTCCTGCACCAGACAGCGAGCCTGGGCGAGTCGCACGACTCCGACGGCGAACGCCACGCTGGTGAGCAGCACGAGCCCTTCGGGGACCATGCCGATGAGGCCGGCCACGGTGCTGATGACGCTCTCGCGCCATCCTTCGTCGCGCCGGAAGAACTGGCTGCTGGCGAGCAGCAGTCCGAGCGGGATGATGAGGTATCCGACGACGGCCACGATGCGGTTGATGTCGTTGCGCAACTTGGAGTCGACCAGCGTGAACCGGCGAGCCTCCTCGGCGAGACGCGCCGCGTAGTTCTCCGCACCGACGCGGGTCACCTGCATCCGACCCGTCCCTGCGATGATGGCGCTCCCGCTCAGCATGTCGGCTCCGTGGGCCTTGACCACCGGATCGGACTCACCCGTGAGGAGTGACTCGTCGACCTCGAGGTGGTCGTGCTCGACCACGACCCCGTCGGCGACCACCTGAGCGCCGGCGCGCAACTCGACGATGTCGTCGCGCACGAGGTCGTGGACGTGGAGTTCGACCACGGCGCCGTCGCGAACGGCGTGGGCGCGAGGAGCGTTCAGGACGCTCAGGCGGTCGAGGACGCGCTTGGCCCGTAACTCCTGGAACACGCCGATCACGCTGTTGGCCACGATCACTCCGGCGAAGAGAGCGTCCTTGGGTGAACCCGCCACGATGACGAGGGCAGCGAGGACGCCGACCACGAGGTTGATCGGAGCGAAGACGTTGCCGCGCACGATCTGGCCGATCGATCGGGTCGGAGCCTCGGGAACCGTGTTGACGAGTCCGGCGGCGACCCGTTCGGCCACTTGGCGGGAGTCGAGACCTGCCCGCGGATCGATGGCGGTGTCGAGCGGCACGGTCACGGTGTCTGACACTAGCGAGGGGTGTCCGCAGTACAGTTCCGCGCATGTCGTCCTCTGCCCGCCGTCGTCCGTTCACCTCGCTCCTGATCGGCGCCCTCGCCGTGTTCTCGGCCTCGGCGTTGGCCTCGTGCTCCGACGATGCGCCGGCCGCCGACCTCGTGGTGACCGTGCAGTTGACGTCGCAGAACCGCGTGCTGCACAAGGTCGGCGTCGACGACGAGAAGATCTACGGCTGGAACCAGCTCACCGGGACGACCCAGGTGGGTACCGAGGTCGTCAGCGTCGAGATGCTCGGCGAGGTCGACTACGTCAACGGCAGTGGGTCGTTTGCCGGGTTCGTGACGTTCACCTTCCCTGATCAGTCGACACTCGCCACCCGCATGACGGGCGGCAAGGCGGTGGCGGCGACCGACACCACCGAGGCCACGTTCTCGGCAACGCTCGAGGTCATCGATGGCACCGGCCGCTATCTCGGCGCGAAGGGCAAGGGCACCTTCACCGGGACCCGCAAGGACGCCCTGGGTGGCGACGTCGTGTCGGACCTGAGCCTCGATCTCGAGACCGCTCCCTGACGGCAGGCGTCAGCGCGCGACCTCGATCCGGTCGCGGCCGTTGTCCTTCGACGCGTAGAGCGCCGAGTCGGCACGCTCGAGGAGTCGGGCCACGTCGTCGTCGGTGCGGGCGAGCGCCACGCCGACGCTGAGCGTCACGACGATTGAGTGTCCGCCCGTGTCGATCGGCTGAGCGACGACGTCGCGGAGGCGATCGGCCATTGCGACGGCGTCCTCCTCGTCGTGGACCCCGTCGAGCACGACTAGCAGTTCGTCGCCGCCGAGTCGGGCGACGAGGTCGGTCGAGCGCACGAGGGCGGCCATGCGCTGAGCGGTCACCGTCAGCACGGTGTCACCGGCCGCATGCCCCCATGTGTCGTTGACCTGCTTGAAACGGTCGATGTCGCAGAACAGCACGGCCACCTCGTGCCCGGTACGCGGCGTGCGGCGGTGCAGAGTGTCGAGGAGGGCGACCGCGGCGCTGCGATTCGCGAGGCCGGTGAGCGGATCGTGCGTGGCGTCGTACTCGAGAGCGCGGCGTTCGGCGACATCGGCGTCGATGGCCCTGATGACCGAGACAACCCCGTCGATCGACCCTTGCGGCGTACGGTAGGGGCGGGCCCTGATGTCGATCCAGCGGTAGTCGCCATCGCGTGCGAGGGCTCGGAAGCGGCTGCCCACCTCGAGGCCCGTGTCGATGTCGCTGCGCCCGAGCCGGAGCGCTGCGAGGTCGTCGGGGTGGATGAGTTCGTCGGTGACGCGGCCGACCAACTCGTCGGGCGTGTACCCGAGGATCTCGGTGATGGGCGACGACGTCCAGAGGATCACACCCTCACGGGTCCGCATGACCGCGTCAGAGGCGCTCTCGACGAGCTGCCGGTACTGCTCGGCCATCTCGCGGTAGCGGTGCTCGCTCTCGCGCAACTGTTCGCGAACGTCCATCTCCTCGCTGATGTCGCGGATCCCGAGAACCGTGCCGGCCAGCCGACCCTCGTCGAGAAGGGGGTGGGCCCGGCACGACGCCCAGAGCGGCTGGCCGTCGGCGTGGCGCAGCCGGAGTTCGATCGTCTCCGACGACCCTGCGATGACGCGCTCCCTCGCGTCGAGAGCACGCGGTAGGTCGGCCGGCTCGATCCACCAACTCACACTGTGACCGAGGACGTCGTCGGGCGAGAATCCTGACATCCGGGTGATGGACGGGGAGACCCAGACGATTCGGTCATCGCCGTCGGTCAGGCACACCACGTCGCTGGCGTTCTCGGCGAGGAGCCGGTAGCGCCGCTCGGCCTCGGCGAGCACCCCACCCTCGGCCGAGGCGAGGATCGTGTCGCGCCAGTGGAAGGCCACGCCGTCGTGCAACGGAACGACGCGGACGTCGAAATAGTGGCCGTCTCCCGCTCCGCCGGGCTGGGGCGCACACTCGAGCGCCGATCTGCAGAGGGCCGAGCGCGTGTCGCACACGTGGGTGCATGTGGCGATCAGTTCCTCGGCGTGGTCGGCCGAGAGGACCGTGCGCAGGGTCCGGTGGAGTGGGTCCTCACCGTCGAAGCGGGCCAGGGCCCGCTCGTTGAGTGCGGTCACGGCGAAGTCGGTGATCCGACCCGACGGGTCGCGGAGCGCCTGTAGCACGACGTAGGCGTCGCTTGTCGGGTGGTCGGACCGACGGTCGGTGGGGCGGCCGGTCATGGCCGTCACTCGGTATCGGGGTAGTGCTCGCGGATCTCGGCCAGTTCGTCGACACACCCGGCGAGGGCGTCGACGCACCGTTCGTCGATCGTCCCGGCTGCGGCCATGCGACGGAGTTCGGCGAAGGCATCGTCGACGCTCCACGGCTGCTTGTAGGGGCGGCGGCTGGTGAGGGCGTCGAAGATGTCGGCGATGGCGACGATCCGTGCAGCGGGTGGGATCTCGTCGCCGCGGAGTCCGTGCGGGTAACCCGACCCGTCGAGCTTCTCGTGATGAAGCTCGACGACGGCCCGCAGCATCTCCTCGTCGGGTACGTCGGCGAGTTCGAGGTCGCGGATGATGGCATCGACCATCTCGGCACCCTTGGTCGTGTGGGTCTTCATGATCTCCCACTCGACCGGATCGAGCCGACCCGGCTTGAGGAGGATGCGATCGGGGATGCCGATCTTGCCGATGTCGTGCATGGGCGCGTAGAGGAATACATGCTCGACGTCCTCGTCGTTGAACCCGAACTCGGCCGCCAACTCCCGGGCCATCACCCTCGAGTAGCGGGCCATTCGGTCGACGTGAGCGCCCGTCTCGTCGTCACGCAGTTGAGTGAAGTCGCGCGCGAGTTGGATCGTTCCCACGATCGATGACACGGCCACCATCTCGTTGGCGATCGCCAGGCCGATGAGGCTTGCGTGGAGCAAGAGTTCGCGCACCACGGCAGGTGTGAACGTGTCGGAGTCGCGCGAGTCGAAGAACACGATGCCGATGAATGCGCCACGGTGCACGAGCGGCACGGTGAACGACGACCGGTAGCCCTGCTCGAGGACGTACGCCGAGTGCGTGTTGGCGTACGGGTCGAGTTGATGCTCCAGGTCGGTGAGCAGCCGTGGTTCGAGCGAGCGGGCGAGGAGACTCAGCGACTCGCTGTCACTGAGCCGGTACTGATAGGCCGTCAGGGCTGTCCCCTCGCGGGTGCTGTTGACGAATGTCTTCAGCAGGTCGTCGGCCGGGTCGTACAACGCGCACGCCATGCGAGCGACGCTCGGTGCGGTCTCGAGCACGCGATCGTGGATCGACCGGATCTGGCGGTCGAGGCTGCCGACTCCTGTGTCGATCTGCGCTGCATCTCTGGTGGGCACTGTGGTCATCGTCCACCTCCTGTCGTCCCTGACCCCAGTGTCGGTGACGGCGAAGTGGGTGGCGCAGGGACCAAGGTCACCGCGTCGCGCCCACCTTGTCCTGACTGTGTGTCGGCAAGTGTGTCGGTCGGCCGTTGTCGTCAGCGGTCGCTGTGACGAGCGGACGACATCCGCCGTGCGCGCCACGTGACCAGAGATACGGTCGCCGCGACTGCCGCGCCGACGGCCGTCGGGAGGGCCCAGGTGAGCCCGCCCTGCGCGTCGGACGGGGGATCGGGCGCGACGGTCGGGGGCGTTGCCGTGTCGGTGGTCTCGGGCGTGTCTCCGGTGGTGTCGGTGACCTCGCCAGTGGTCGGTGTCACCGTCGTCGTGCTCGAGGGTTCGGCGGCGAGGCCGCGGAACGGCCCAGTGATCTCGAACAGAACACCCGCGCCGTGGCTCTCCGCCTTCTCGGCGGAGATGCCGGGAACGAGGTCGCCCACCGTGGCGGCGACCGGCCCGCGCATCGACGCAACGTAAAGACGGGTGCCGTCGGGGCTGAAGCACTGTCCGGAGATCTCGCTGGACGCGTGGGTGCGATCGGCGAGGCGGAGGAACGGAGCGACGGCGCCTTCGGGTGTGATGAGGATGAGCTCCATGTTGCCGCCGTCCTCGGCCACCAGGAGATCGCCGGTGCGGCTGTCGACGATGATCGTGTCGACCCCGCTGAGGACGGCTGCCTCGACCCCGACGTCCTCTGGGTCGCTGTCCCACAGGAGCGAATAGGTCTGGGCGCGCAGGTCGAGTCGGTGGATCCGGTCGTCGTATTTGGTGTCGAACCACAACACCCCGTCGAGCACGGCGAGGCCTTCGCTACCGGGGAAGTGGGTCGCCGACGGGTCGCCGTCGGGTACCCACACGAGCCGGTCGTCGTCGAGGCGGAGAGCGTCGAGGCTGCCGCTCGAGAGGTCGCCGGAGCGGTCGGGCGTGAATCGGCGGAACAGGCCGCGTTCGCTGTCTTCGGTGAGATAGACGATGCCCGACTCGGGGTCGACGACGGCGCACTCGTGGTGGAACCGCCCGAGCACCGATCTGTCGATGGGGTCCGTCTCCCCGCGAGGGTCGCATTCCCACACGGTGCCGTCACCGTCGGGGGTCTTCTCCTCGCAACTCAGCCATGTCCCCCAAGGGGTCATGCTGCCGCCGCAGTTCGACCGACTTCCCGCGAGGACCGATCGTGCGGCCGTGATGTCTCCCGCAGGGTCGAACGTGATCGCCGACACCGATCCGGCCGACGGAGCGTCGGCCTCGAACACCTCGCTGTTGACGACGAGGATCCACCCACCGTCGTCGGTGGAGACCGTCCCGGCGCCGTCGGGGAACACGGGGAACACGAAGCCGGTGGTCCCCACCTCCTCTCCGGCACCGACGATGCGACGCGAGCGGAAGCCGGCAGGGAGCAGGAAGCCGTTCTCGTCGGGGATTTCGGCGAGCGGACCGTAGGGGCTGGGCCCGGGAGCAGCGGGGGAGGCCACGTGGCGACTGTACCCCCGTGGCCCCGCCGTGGTGTCGGCCACTAGGTTCGGCTCATGGCGTTCACCGGCTTTCCCTCCGATGCGTTCCGCTTCTACGAGGAACTCGCTGCCGACAACTCGCGTTCGTTCTGGCAGGCGAACAAGCACCGCTACCAAGAGTCGGTACGTAGGCCTCTCGACGAACTGCTCCTCGCCCTCGACGACCACGGACCCTTCCACGTCTTCCGCCCCTACAAGGACGTCCGGTTCTCGCGCGACAAGGTGCCGTACAAAGACCATCAGGGCGCGTACGGCGAGTCGGAGGGCGGCGCCGGGTTCTACGTGCAGATCTCGGCGGGTGGGCTGATGACAGGGGCTGGGTACTACGCGATGGCGAGCGATCAACTGGCGCGGTTCCGCGAGGCGCTCGACTCCGACGTTCTCGGAGTGGAGATCGAGCGGTTGTCGCAGGCGGTCGTGGCGAAGGGTCTCCGGCTCGGTGCGATCGGCGAGTTGAAGACCGCTCCTCGGGGCTTCCCGAAGGACCACCCGCGCATCGGACTGCTGCGGCGGAAGGGATTGATGGCGACACGTTCATGGGAGCCAGCGGCGTGGATGAGCACCAAGGCCGTCGTCAAGAAGGTGCGCGACTCGTGGGACGTGTGCGCGGAGATGAACGCGTGGCTCGACCTGCACGTCGGCCCGAGCACTCTCGCGCCGGCCGACGACGAGGTCGGGCGGTTCGGACCCTTCTGATCGTCTCGCCCTGGTGGGCGGCTCAGAGTTCGGGGTGACTCAGATGCCGCGGTGGCTGGTCTGTTGGAGGAACCAGTCGTAGGTGGTGCGGATGCCGTCGTCGAGGGTGATGCGGGGTTGCCAGCCGATGTTCGTGAGTCGGGTGGTGTCGAGGACCTTGCGCGGGGTTCCGTCGGGCTTGCTGGTGTCGAAGGTCAGTGTGGCGGTGGGGTGGACGACATCGCGGATCTTCTCGGCGAGCGCGCGGATCGAGAGATCGGTGCCGGTGCCGACGTTGACGTGACTGTCATCGCTGTAGTGCTGCATCAGGTAGACGCACGCGTCGGCGAGGTCGTCGACGTGTAGGAACTCGCGCATCGGGCTGCCGGTGCCCCAGATCTCAACGGTCTCGCGGCCGTGTTCGCGGGCGTCGTGGAACTTGCGGATGAGTGCGGGCAGCACGTGGCTGCTGGTGAGGTCGAAGTTGTCGTTCGGGCCGTAGAGGTTGGTGGGCATCGCGCTGATGAAGTCGCTGCCGTACTGGCGGCGGTAGGCCTGACAGAGCTTGATGCCGGCGATCTTGGCGATGGCGTACCACTCGTTGGTGGGTTCGAGCGGCCCGGTGAGGAGTTCGTCCTCGGTGATCGGTTGGTGGGCATCGCGAGGGTAGATGCACGACGAGCCGAGGTAGAGGAGTTTGGTGGTGCCGGCGAGATGGGCGGCGTGCACGACGGTGCCGTGGATCATCATGTTGTCGTAGATGAACTCGGCCGGTCGGGTGCTGTTGGCGAGGATGCCACCGACGGTGCCGGCCACGAGGTACACGTACTCGGGTCGG
>Ga0172373_10000644_pt1 | contig 57109 bp, 52 predicted proteins | sample Lak10m_2_FD_114546 | JGI IMG/M metagenome (GOLD analysis project Ga0172373, IMG submission 114546) | Freshwater microbial communities from Kabuno Bay, South-Kivu, Congo - kab_092012_10m | ecosystem: Environmental > Aquatic > Freshwater > Lake | place: Democratic Republic of the Congo... | reverse complement strand
TCGCCGCCATTCAGCGTGTCATCGCCGGTATTGCCATAAAGCGCATCAGACCCGCCCAGTCCCGCAAGCGAATCATTGCCGGCAAACCCATCCAGAACCTCGGTGCCGGAATTGCCGGTCAGCACATCGTTTCCGGCAAACATCACTTCGTTCAGCGGCACCTCGCCTGGGCGGAAGGAATTGACGAAAACGTTGATCGGCTCATTGCTGATCGTGGTTTTGGGGCTGTTGAAAGCAAAGTTGATGCCGTCGATCCGATCATAGACATAGCCCGTCGCGTTAATGACCTCGATCGAATTGATAATGCTGCCAGCCGCGACATGCGGCACCAGAACCCCATCGGAATTATAGCGGTTTTCAAAGGTGAAATGCCCGTAAACCCGGAAATAAAGCGGCGGAAAGCCCGCCACCGCCGACATCTGCATCGTGACATAATCCATCTCGACGAAAGTGCCGTTGAACCCGCGCGATACCATTTCAACGATGGGCGTGGCGACCCAGTTGTTCAGCGCGAATTGTGAGAAATAGCTGCTGCCATCCGGGCTGCGGTTAACAACTTGAAAACTGGCCATGGAAATCCCCTGAAACATGCGCCGCGCCGGCAAGGCCCGGCTGGCTGCACGCTAGGGCCTGCCCCGCGCGGGCGCATACCTCAGATGGCGTAGGTCCGCGAATTTAGCATCATCAAATTCCAACTCTTGAATTTATTATCACCCCATGTTACCCAACCCCAGATCCCGGACATCCGTCCCCCAAATCGGAGTATTTCTTATGAACCTCGATCGTTCCGTCTCGCTGTTTGCTGGCTTCATGGTGCTGCTGTCTGTGGTGCTGACCCAATTCGTCAGCCCCTATTTCATGTGGTTCACCGTTTTCATCGGCCTGAACCTGATCCAGTCTTCCTTCACGCGCTTTTGCCCGGCCGCATCGGTGCTGCGCAAATTCGGCATCAAAGCCGGCTGCGCCTTTAACTGAAAACAAAAAGGCGCCCTGCGGGGCGCCTTTTTTCTTCTGACAGGCAGGCGGTCAAACCAGAAAACCGCCATCGCTGTCATCGCCGGCTTCTTCTGTCAGCCGGTCAAAATCCGGCACCATGATGTGGCGCTTGCCATCCAGCCCGATAATCCCGTCACGTTTCAGCGCGCTCATCTGCCGGCTGACGGTTTCCAGTGTCAGCCCCAGATAATCGGCCATCTCCTCGCGCGTCAGCGGCAGATCAAAATTCACCGAGCCTTTGGCCGCCTTCAGCCGCAAACTGGCATCGCGCCGTGCGATAATCGCCAATAGCGATGCAATCTTTTCCCGCGCGGTTTTGCGGCCCAAAAGCAGCATCCATTCCCGCGCGGCGTCCAATTCGTCCAGCGTCATTTCCAGAAGGCGCTGCGCGACATGCGGCGTGCGGGTCATCAGATCTTCGAAGGGCTTCTTGCGAAAGCAGCACATCATCAGATCGGTCGCGGCCGTTACATCATAAGCCGCCGCCGGGCGGCCGGGGCGGCCCACGAAATCAGAAGGCAACAACAGCCCCACCATCTGGCGGCGGCCATCTTCCATGGTTTGCGTAAGCGTCGCGATTCCGGTCACGACCGAAGCAACGAAATCCATCCGATCACCTGACCAGACCACCGTCTGACCCGCCTGATAGCTGCGGTAATACTTGATTTGTTCCAGTTGCTGCAATTCATCCGCATCACAGCGCGCGCAGACCGCACGATGCCGAATCGGACAAGAGCCGCATTCGTGGCCCAAGAGTTGAAGGTCCTGAATGGACATGCGGCGGGTAATCCAGTTGATCTGCGTCAAAGCGACAGGTGTTTTACATCTTTAGGTTACCCGAATGACCATTGAATCGCAACTGACCCGGCTAGGGCTTTTTGACGCCCGCGTGCCGCGCTACACCTCCTACCCCACAGCGCCGCATTTTGCGGGCGGGGTCGGGCCGGAAACCTTTGTTCAATGGATCGAAGCGATCCCGGCGCATAGCGAAATCTCGCTTTATCTGCATGTCCCCTTTTGCCGCCGGCTGTGCTGGTTCTGCGCCTGCCGCACGCAGGGCACATCTTCGGATGAACCGGTTCTGGCCTATGCCAAGGTGCTAAAGGCGGAAATCGCGCTTTTGAAACGCCACCTTGCGCCGGGCGTCAGGCTTAGCCGTCTGCATTGGGGCGGCGGCACGCCCACGCTTTTGCCCCCCGATTGTATGCGCGATCTGGCGGCAACCGTGTTTGATGCCGTGCCCATGGCCGAAGGCGCCGAATTTTCGGTTGAAATCGACCCGAACGAAATCGACGCGGCCCGGCTTGATGCGCTGGCCGCCGCCGGCATGAACCGCGCCTCGATAGGGGTGCAGGATTTTGACCCCGAAATCCAGAAAACCATCGGCCGCGAGCAAAGCTATGCGCTGACCAAAGAGGTAGCGGACATGATCCGCGCGCGTGGCATCAAAAGCCTGAACGCCGACATCCTTTATGGCCTGCCCTTCCAGACCAAGGAACGCATCTCTGATTCGGTGCAGAAACTTCTGGCGCTCAGCCCCGATCGCGTGGCGCTTTACGGCTATGCCCATGTGCCATGGATGAGCCGCCGCCAGCAAATGATCCCGTCAGATGCCATGCCCACCCCGCAAGAGCGGCTGGCGCTGTTTGAAACCGCGCGCGATCTTTTCGTGGCCGATGGCTATGATGAAATCGGCATCGACCATTTCGCCCGCCCCGAAGATGGCATGGCCAAGGCCGCCAAGGCCGGCACCCTGCGCCGCAATTTTCAGGGCTATACCGATGACACCGCGCCGGTGCTGGTTGGGCTTGGGGCCTCGTCCATTTCGCGTTTTCCGCAGGGTTTTGCCCAAAACGCCAGCGGCACGGCGGACCATACCCGCGCCATCCGTGGCGGGCATTTCTCGACCCATCGCGGCCATGCCTTCAGCGCCGACGACCTTCTGCGCGCCCGCATCATCGAAGCCTTGATGTGCGATTTTCACGTCAGCCGCGCCGAAATTCTGGCGCATCACGCCATCACCGCCGCCGATTTGCAGGCGCTTTTTCAAGCTGCGGCAGATATTTTCGGTGACATGGTCACGCTGAGTGATGACGGCCTGTCCATTCCACCCCATGCCCGCCCGCTAACGCGCATGGTCGCCCGCGCCTTTGACGCCTATGACCAGTCAAAAGCCCAGCATTCCGCCGCGATCTGACTCTGCCGGATGGGCAAACCTGCCCATCCACACCGCAATTACGGTGCGAAGCCTTCCACAAATTCCACCATCGCCGGCAGGCAAATTGATTGCAGATCATAGCCTTCCAAAATGGTCTGGCGCGCGGCACGGCGCAGATCCGTAAACTTGTCAGGCCGCGCAAGGGCCTTGGTCAGCGCCTTTTCCCAGGCTTTCACATCGAAAAAGTCTACCAGCGTGCCGTTTTCACCATCGCGGATCAACTCGCGCACCGGGGCGGTATCCGAGCCCACCACATGCGCCCCCGCCGCCATGCTTTCCAACATCGACCATGACAGCACGAAAGGATAGGTCAGATAGGCATGGGCCCGGCTGATCTGCATCAGCTTTACAAAGCTTGCATAAGGCACCTTTCCCATGAAATGCACCCGATCCATGTCGATGCGGTCTTTCACTTCGTTCAGGAACACATCCTTCCAACCCTTGCCGCCCTTGGGCGCCGCGCCATAGCTCACCTCATCGCCGCCGACGATCACCACCTGCGCATTAGGCCGCGCCCGCATCACTTGCGGCAAAGCCCGCATGAAGATGTGATAGCCGCGATAGGGTTCCAGATTGCGGTTTACGAAGGTCAGAACCTCATCCCCGGCCTTGATAAGCTGGCCATCGGGCAGCGCCAGTTGCGCGCTGTCATCGGGGCGCATCACCGCCGTATCGACGCCGTCAAAGATCACCTTGATACGGTCTAGCAAGACGGCCGGATAGGTGGATGCCTGCCATTTCGTTGGCGAAAGCCCGGCATCGGCATGTAGCATCGCCTGCCCCAGATGCGCCGTGCGCCCCTGCGCGATCATCACCTGATCGAAACTTGCGGCGTTAAACTCGGGGTCAAATCCAACATCAGCCCCCCGCCCGCGATAGTAGAATTCCGCATAGACGATCAGCTTTGCCTCGGGCCAGACCTCTTTCAAGAACAACGTCTCACCCCAGCCGGAATGACCAAAAACCACATCCGGCACATAGCCTTGTTCACGCAATTGCATACAGGCGCGCGCCACCACAACGCCACGGTCTGACATGGTCGTATAATTGCGCCCCAGCCGGGTAGCGGCAGGGTCTACCTTGGCCGGCTCATATTTGTAACGGAAGGCCGGGGTGGGAAAGCTGCGCGTATTGCTGGCATCGGTCAGCGCCCGCACCTCATGCCCGCGCCGCGCCAATTCGGAGGCAAGGTGCAGAAACTGGCCGGGAAAGTTTTGGTGAATAAGTAAAATCTTCATACCATTTATCCAAAGGCTGCTTATCCAAAGGCTGCCGCAAACAGCGCGCGCGTGTAGTCGGTCTTCGGGTTGGAAAACAGCTCCGCCCCGGTGCCCGCCTCAACAATATCGCCGTCTTTCATTACCATAACCTTGTGCGACAAGGCACGCACCACACGCAGGTCATGGCTGATGAAAACATAGGCCAAACCCCATTTGCGCTGCAATTCCCGCAAAAGGCTTACGATCTGCACCTGCACCGTCATATCCAGCGCCGATGTCGGCTCATCCAGCACCACCATCTTCGGCCTGAGGATCATGGCACGGGCAATGGCGATGCGCTGGCGCTGGCCGCCGGAAAATTCATGCGGATAACGCGTCATCGACGCCGGGTCCAAGCCGACCTCGGCCATGATTTCCGCCACCATCGCGCGCCGGTCACGCCCCGGTTCCAGCCCGTGAACCCCAAGACCTTCGGCAATGATTTCTTCAGCCGTCATCCGGGGTGACAGGCTGCCGAAAGGATCTTGAAACACAATCTGCAAATCGCGGCGAATGTCGCGCAAAGCCGCACCGCGCAGCGCCGAAATCTCGCGGCCCAACAGCGCCACCCGCCCCTCAGAGGCAATCAGCCGCAACAGCGCCAACGCGATCGTGGTTTTGCCAGACCCGCTTTCCCCGACGATCCCCAAGGTTTCGCCCGCGCGCACCGAAAGGTTGGCCTCGTTCACCGCCTTCACATGGCCTACGGTCTTGCGCAAGAAACCCTTCTGAATGGGGAACCACACGCGCAGGTGTTGGGCCGAAATCACCTCGGGGGCGTTATCGGCCACGGGTTCCGGCAGGCCCTTCGGTTCGGCGGCCAAAAGGGTTTGGGTATAGGGATGCTGCGGGTTGGCAAAAACCGCAGCCGTGGGGCCGGCTTCAACGATTTCGCCGTCCTTCATCACGCAAACCCGGTCGGCAATGCGCCGCACGATGTTCAGATCATGGGTGATGAACAGCATCGACAGGCCCTCACTGGCCTTCAATTCTGCCAAAAGGTCAAGAATCTGCGCCTGCACCGTGACATCCAGCGCCGTTGTCGGTTCATCCGCGATCAAAAGCTCTGGCCCATTGGCCAGCGCCATGGCGATCATCACGCGCTGGCGCTGCCCGCCCGACAATTGATGCGGATAGGCGGCAAGCCGGTCTTCGGCATTGCGGATGCCCACCTTTTGCAAAAGCTGCAACGCCCGCGCGCGCGCCGCCGCCCCCTCCAACCCCTGATGCAAACCAAGGCTTTCGCAGATTTGCCGTTCAATCGAATGCAGCGGGTTCAGGCTGGTCATCGGCTCCTGAAAGATAAAGCTGATGTCATTGCCCCGCACCGCGCGCAGATCGGCCTCGGTCGCGCCAACCATCTGGCGCCCCTGATAGGTGACAGAACCTTCAACCCGCGCATTGTCAGACAGCAACCCCACCGTTGACAGCGCCGTAACCGATTTTCCAGAACCGCTTTCGCCCACCAGCGCCACGGTCTCGCCCTTGGCCACGCTGAAAGACACGCCTTTGACGGCAGGGATCACCCGGCCATCTTGACGGAAGCTTATGCGCAGGCCCTCGACATTCAGCACCGCCGTCATTGGAAGGTTTTCCTTGGGTCAAAGGCATCACGCACGCCTTCAAAGATGAAAACCAGAAGCGAAAGCATGGTGGCAAAGGTGAAAAAAGTCACAAAGGCCAAGGACGGCATTTGCAGGTTTTGCTGGGCCTGACGCGACAACTGGCCAAGCGAGGGCAGTTCCGGCGGCAGGCCAAAGCCCAGATAATCCAGCGCCGCAAGCGAACCGATGGTGCCCGTCACAATAAAGGGCATCATCGTCAGCGTCGCCACCATGGCATTGGGCAGCACATGGCGAAAAATGATGGTGCGATCGGGCACGCCAAGCGCACGGGCGGCGCGCACATATTCAAAATTGCGCGCCCTAAGAAATTCGGCCCGCACAACCCCGATCAGGCTGGTCCAGCCAAAGGCCACCATGATCGCCACCAAAAGCCAGAAACTGCGGTCCCAGACCGCAAAGATGATGATGATGACATAAAGCATCGGAATGCCGCCCCAGATTTCCAGAAATCGCTGAAAGATCAGGTCCACCCGCCCGCCGAAATAGCCCTGCACCGCGCCGGCAGCGATACCGATGGCCGATGTCAGCGCCGATACCAACAGCGCAAAGGCCACCGAGAGCCGAAAGCCATAAATCACCCGCGCCGCCACATCGCGGCTGGCATCATCGGTGCCCAACCAATGATCTGCATCCGGGGCCGAAGGCGCGGCCTTGCCCCCCAGATCATTGATGGAATTATACGAATAGGGGATCGGCGCCCAGATCATCCAGCCTTTTTCAAATCCTTCGGTCGCGGGATCAAACCGGTTTTCCGCCACCGCCTGCGCGATGCCTTCGGGATCATCGAAACAGTCGATCAACCCACCGGTCACGATCAGGCATTGCACCTCGGTCGCGCGATAGTTCGCTTCAGTCAGGAAATCGCCGCCAAAATCTTTCTCGGAATAAAACCGCAAAAAGGGCGCGTGCAATTCGCCGCGATAGCTGACCAAAAGCGGCCGGTCATTGGCCAGAAACTCGGCGAAAAGGCTAAGGCCGAACAGCAGCGCAAAGACCACAAGCGACCAATAGGCGCGGCGGTTGGCCTTGAAATTGCGCCAACGACGCTGGTTCAGGGGCGACAGGGCCATCATCCCCTCCGTTCAAAATCAATCCGGGGATCAACCCAGACATACATCAGGTCTGACAAGATGCCGACAACAAGGCCGATCAGGCCAAAGGCGAAAAGCGTGCCGAAAATTACCGGATAATCTCGCTCCACCGCCGATTTGAACCCCAACTGCCCCAAACCATCCAGCGAAAATATCGTCTCGATAATGATCGACCCGCCGAAAAACACCGAAACGAACAGTCCCGGAAAACCGGCGATCACAATCAGCATGGCATTGCGGAACACATGGCCATAAAGCACCCGCGCCTCTGACAGACCCTTGGCGCGGGCGGTCATGACATAGTGCTTCTTGATTTCCTCAAGAAAGCTGTTCTTGGTCAAAAGCGTCAGCGTGGCAAAGGATGAAATCGTGCTGGCCACCACCGGCAGGGTGATATGCCACAGATAATCCAGCGCCTTGCCGGCCACGCCAAACCCTTCCCAACCGGGGCTGGTCAACCCCCGCAGCGGAAAGATCTTCCAATATGAGCCGCCCGCGAACAGCACCAAAAGCATGATGGCAAACAAAAGCCCCGGAATGGCATAGGCCGCAATGATGATGCCGCTGGTCCAACTGTCAAAGCGTGACCCATCGCGCACCGCCTTGCGGATGCCCAAGGGGATGGAAACCAGATAGGCAATCAGCGTTGACCACAGGCCAAGGGTGATCGACACCGGCATCTTTTCCAAAATCAGATCAGTAACACTGGCCGAACGGAAATAGCTGGTGCCGAAATCAAAGCGCAGGAACTTGCCCATCATGATGGCAAAGCGTTCCCATGCCGGGATCATTTCCTTGTCGCAAGACTTGGCCTGCGCCGTCAGGTTGCCGGTGAACCCTTCGGGGCAGGTAAAGCGGGCAAAGCCGAACTCGACCTCCAGCTTGGCACGAAACTCGGGCGGCAGGCCGCGCGCGCCCTGATAGCCGCTGGCCGCGCCCGGATCTTCACCGCTGGCCCCGGTCACCGCCTCAATCGCGTCACCGCCGCCTTCCAGTTTGGCTTCGATCTGGTCAAAGGGGCCGCCGGGCACGAATTGCGTCAGGGCAAAGTTGATAAGCATGATGCCGAACAACGTCGGGATCACCAGTAAAATACGGCGAAGGATGTAACCGCCCATGCTTATTTCAGCGCCCCGGCAGCCTGTAGCGCCGCCGCTTTTTCCGGGTTGAACCACCAGAAATCCAATTCGCCCAGATCATAGGGCGGCAGGTTTTCGGGGTGGTCATACATATCGTAATAGGCAACGGTATGAACGTTCTTGTACCATTGCGGCACCCAAAATTTCTGCGCCCGCAAAACCCGGTCCAGCGCCTGCACCACCACATCCAGCTCATCGCGCGTCTTGGCCGCCTCGACCATGTCCAAGAGCCGGTCAACGGCGGGCATGGCGAACCCCACGCGGTTGCGGCTGGAATTATCGCGCGTGACCGAAGCCCAGGCTTGTTTCAGCTCTGCCCCCGGCTCATAGCCGCCATTCACCGCATTGCCGACAATGACATCAAAATCAAAAGACGGCGGGTCGATGCGGGCGCTTAGCTGCGCGCTGTCCACCATCACCAATTGCGCATCCACCCCAAGGGCGCGCAGGTTTTCCACATAGGGGCTGATGACCCGTTCAAAGGCAGGGCTGTCTTCGATGAACTCCAGCTTCAGCACCTCGCCCTTGGCATTGCGGCGCATCCCGCCCGCGCCCACGGTCCAGCCCGCCGCATCCAAAAGCGCCGAAGCCCGGCGCAGCGCCTTGCGATCCATCGGCTTATCCGCAGAGGATTGCGGCGCCTGCACCGCCTCATCAGTCAGGATCGTGGGGTCCAACAGCCCCTCGTCGATCAAAGGCTGCAAAATTGCCGTCTCGGCCACGCTGGCCGGCCCGTGGGCTGCCATGGCAGTGTTTTCCCAGATCGAATTGACGCGCGCATAAAGCCCATAAAACAGCGTCTGGTTCGACCATTCGAAATTGAACATCAGCCCGATCGCCTCGCGCACGCGGGGGTCTTGCAGATGCGGGCGGCGCAGATTGAACAAAAACGCCTGCCCGCTGGCAATAGAGCCCGAAGGCAGCGTCGCCTTCACCACCTGCCCACTGGTCACGCCGGGGAAATCATAGCCGGTCGCCCAGTTTTTCGACGAGTTTTCATCGCGGAACGTATAAACGCCCGATTTGAACCCCTCCATCGCGGCGGCATCATCACCAAAATATTCAATGCGGATGCGGTCGAAATTGTTGCGCCCAACCGCAAGCGGATGGGCCGCGCCCCAATAATCGGGATTGCGGCGGTAAACCACCTGCTGCCCCGGCAACAGGCTGTCCAGCACATAGGGGCCAGTGCCCAAAAACGGCTCAAGGCTGCTTTCTTCCAGATCGCGATTCTTGCCCAGATAATCGGCCTTGGACACGATCGTCAGGCTGCCCGCCTGCGCCGGCATATCGCGAAACGCCGTGCCGGGGGTGAAGGTGAACTTCACCCGGTAAGGGTCCAGCGCCTCGACCTTGTCGAACTTGGCATTGAAGACCGCGCGAAACTCGGCAATGCCTTTATCGCGAAACAGCTCATAGCTGAACACCACGTCATCGGCCGTCATCGGGCTGCCATCCGAAAAGGTCACGTCATGGCGCAGGTTGAAAATGACCCAAGAACGGTCTTCGGGATATTCCATCGTTTCGCACAAATGGCAGTATGACGCCCCGATTTCATCGGCCGTGCTGGACAGGATGCTTTCGTAAAAGATCTGGCCCAGCGCCACCGGGATGCCCTTGATCGTATAGGGGTTCACGCTGTCAAAAGTGCCCGGCGCCCATTCGCTGATTTCGCCGCCTTTGGGCGCATCGGGGTTCACATAGGAAAGATGCGCGAAATCCGCCGGCAGTTTCAGGCTGCCAAAGGTGGAAATGCCATGCGCGACAATGGTCTTTTGATCTTCGGCACTGGCCGCGCCCGCCCAAAGCGCCACCGCCAGCCCCAAAATCCCGCTCAGGGTGCGGCCTTTGGCCATGATGGTTCCGGCAATACCCGCACGGGCCACGCTTTTGGCAAACATGCCTTTCGCCTCCACTCACTGCTGCGCCTGTTCCGGCGGTTGGGCGCGAATCTAGTCTGTCGCGCCCCCCCGATACAAGGCGCGAATGCGTGAAGCCCGCAGCCCAAAAGAAAAAGGCCGCCCGAAGGCGGCCATTTCCATGCAAAGCGCCAGAAATCAGTTGGTGCCTTCAAGATATTTGATGAGATTGGCACGATCTTGCGCCTTGGGCAGACCGGCAAAAGACATCTTGGTGCCAGCGACAACGCCCTTGGGGTTGGCCAGGAACGCATCAAGATGTTCCGGGGTCCAGGGATCCGTCACCGCAACCATGCCATCGGAATAGCCAAAGCCCGCAACCGAACCACGGGCGCGGCCGACAACACCGTTCAGGTGCGGACCGGTGCCATCGGCGCCATCAACCTTGTGGCATGCCTTGCACTTGCCAAAAACCTTTTCCCCGGCAGCCGCATCGGCGGCAGCGTAAACTTCTTCAAAGCTCGGGCCCTCGGCCACGGCTTCGGTCGGCTCGGCGGCACCGGTATCAATGGTGTAAGCCTGCGCAACCTCTTCCCCGCCATGGCTGGCCGGTGCGGTGGCATACAGGGCATCTGACGCCCAGGACGCGAAAAGATAAACCAGAAGCGAGCCACAAATGGCCCCGGTCACCTTGGTCACGGTCATTGTATTGAACATCTCTCGCCTTCCCTCTCGGCTGGCCATCTCAGCTTTGCTGCCGGCTATCTACCCGCTTCCCCCTATCGGTTTCAAGGTGTAGTAGCGCCTTCAAGCGCCCATTTCGGGCCAAATTGTCACGGAGGCCCGCCAAAATGTCAGGTCGTATCGCTTTTCAAGGGGAACTTGGGGCCTATTCGCATGAGGCTTGCGCACAGGCGCGGCCCGATTTCACCCCTGTTCCCTGCCAAACTTTCGAAGACGTGGTCGAACTGACCCGCGCGGGCGAGGTCGATCTGGGAATGTTGGCGGTGGAAAATTCCACCTATGGCCGTGTGGCCGACGTGCATTCGCTTTTGCCTAAAGCTGGCCTGCATATCGTGGATGAAGCCTTCGTGCGCGTTCATGTCAATCTTTTGGGCGTCAAGGGCGCGGCCCTGACCGATGTGCGCGAAGCCCATGGCCATGTGGTGATCTTGCCGCAATGCGCGGGCTTTTTGAAAAACCACGGTATCAAGGGCAAAGTCAGCTCGGATAACGCCCGTGCGGCACGCGAAGTGGCCGAAGCCGGCGATCACAGCCGCGCCGCGCTGGCCAGCGAACTGGCCGCCGAAATCTACGGCCTTGATGTGCTGGCGCGCCATATCGAAGACCACAAGAACAACACCACCCGCTTTCTGGTCATGGCGCCCCGGCCCGACCATTCCCGTCGCGCCAAACACATGATCACCACCTTTACCTTCCGGGTGCGCAACATTCCCGCCGCGCTTTACAAGGCGATGGGCGGGTTTGCCACCAATGGGGTGAACATGACCAAGCTGGAAAGCTATATGGTCGGCGGCACCTTCACCGCGACCGAATTTTACGCCGACATCGAAGGCCACCCCGATGACGCCAATGTAAAACTGGCGCTGGACGAATTGGCCTATTTCACCACCGAGGTGCAGATTTTGGGCGTTTACCCGTCAGACCGCGCCCGCGGCTAACGGCGAAATCAGCCCTTGCGGGCGCGATTTTCCAGCTCCGTCGCCAACTGGCCGATCTTGCTGTCAAAGCGGCGGTCCAGCTTGGCCCGTGCCAGACGCAGCGATTGCAGAAAAAGCCTTGCCCCCAAAGAGCGCGGCTTGATTTCGCAAACCACATGCAGGCGCGTGCGCCGCGCGCTCATCTCGATCAGTTCAACCGTGCTGGCCACCTCAATCGCATCTGAAAGGCCCGTGACGCCCAGACTGTGCTGCGGCGTCATTTCTGTCAGCGTCAGTTCAGCATCGCGAGGCTTGCCCCGAAAGGCAAAGCGCGCCTTCCATTTCATGCCGGGGCCGCTTTCGCGCAATGTATCGCACCGTTCCACCTCGACACCGCGGCGCATGGCGGAACGTTCCCATGCCTCATGATCGGCCAAATTGGCCCAAACCTGCGCGATAGGGGCCTCGATGTCTTTCTTAGTGGTCAGCTTCATGTCGGTTCAATTTACCTGTACTGGAACGCGCCCCAAAGCCCGACCCGCAAGCCAGCTTCGTGGTTGCGGCTGAATCTGGCGTTAATTCAACCTATCCGCAAGCCAGTTACGCATAATAAACTCTGCAATTGAGCCTTTTCTTGGCGGACGGATCAACGGATGCGTGTCGGCAAAAACCGTCAACATATCCTCTCGGTTGATCCAGATTGCATCTTGCAACTCTTGCGGGTCAAGCGTGATGGCTTCGCTCAGCGCCTCGGCATGGGCGCCCAGCATCAGATTGGCCGGGAAGGGCCAGGGTTGGCTTGCCAGATAGCGCACCGCGCCCAACCGCACGCCGGTTTCCTCGGCCACTTCGCGCCGCACCGCCGCCTCCAGCGTTTCGCCCGGTTCGGCAAAGCCGGCCAAGAGCGAATACATCCGGTCAGGCCAGGCGGCATTGCGGCCCAAAAGCGCGCGATTGCCGCGAGTGACCAACATGATAACCACCGGGTCAGTGCGCGGGAAATGTTGCGCGCCACAGGCCGGGCAATGGCGCTGCCAACCGCCCTGCACCACCTGCGATGCCGCCCCACATGCCGCGCAAAACCCGTGGCTTTTGTGCCAATGCAAAAGCGCCCGTGCGGTTGCCGCCAATTCCGCATCCAAGGGGCTTAGCCGTATCATCGCAGCGCGCAGGTCTTCAAAACCCAGTTCCGGCGCCAAGGCCGGGTGGGCCTGACGTTCGGCATCGAAAAAAGCCTGCTCTGCCGCAGGCCCGCTTTCCGGCTCCCATCGGGAAATATCGGCAGCAAAATGGGCCTGCCCCCCCGCCATGCCCAGAAAAACCGGCGCTTCGGATGCGGCAAGAACCGGGTGATCTGCGCACAGCCAGCCAAGCCCGCCCGCCGCAGCAACCAGTGGTTTGCCCCGCCACAACGGTAAAACACGCCCCTCTTGCAGCGCCCGCGCCAAAGCCGCCACATCGCCCCTGAGCGCCGCCGCCCGGTCCAGCCCCGATGCGCCAAAAGTCATCTCATCGCGATGCCGCATAGGCCCCTCCCGCTGTTTTGCCCGCGCCCTTTTCCACCGCCGGCGGCGCGCCTTGGCCCATCTGACACAAAGCCCCGCACAAGTTCAAATGCCGCATCGCGCATCACCAAGAAGAATTCCGCCCATGATGGGCTTGAAATTCATACAACTTATACGCGATAAGTTGACGCAGTTTTATCTGGATCAAGTCACAGCGTAACGATTGCCGCTAGTCTCGCAGAACGGCTTCCGTCCAAACGGAAGATCGCAAAGGGATGAAAATTTGAAGCAACCACGTTACTTTGCGCCCGGTTCAGCCATGGCGGGCAAAGCCGATGACACCACGGGGCAAAACAACCCTCGATTGCACTTGCGCGTGCTTGCCACCTCAGACCTGCATGGCCATATCCTGCCATGGGATGATCTGACAGGCCGCCCCGCCCCCGATCGTGGCCTTGCCCAGATTGCCAGCCTGATCGCCAAGGCCCGCGGCGAAGTGCCGGGCAGCCTGCTCTTGGACAATGGCGATTTTCTGAATGGCAGCCTTTTGTCTGACCATCTGGCCCAGATTACCCAAACCGCCCCCCGCCACCGCCACCCGATGATCGCAGCCATGAACGCGCTGCACTATGATGCGGCCACCCTTGGCAATCATGAATTCAGCAACGGGCTTGCCTTGCTGCGCCGCGCGCTGGCGCAGGCGCAATTTCCAATCGTTGCCACCAATCTTGACCGGCTCAGCCCTTCGGGCGGGGCGCGGCGGGCCTTTCGGCCGCGCCATCTGCTGCTTGAAAGAGCGTTGACGGATCAAACCGGCAAAAGCCACCTGATCCGCATCGGCATTCTCGGCTTTTTACCGCCGCAAACCACCCGCTGGGAACGCCGCCATCTGGACGGGCACCTTGCCGCCCGCGCCATTCTGTCCAGCGCCAAAGCGGCCCTGCCGCGCCTGCGCCGGGCGGGGGCGGATATTGTGATTGCGCTGGCCCATTCCGGGATTGGACATTTGCCCGCACCAACGCCCAGCCCGCACGACGACAGTGAAAACGTCGCGGCTGCGCTGGCCGCACTTGATGGGATCGACGCAGTCATCGCCGGCCATACCCATCAGGTCTTCCCCGCCCCGCCCGATGAAACCACCAAAATATCGGCCATTACCCCGCAAAAGCCTCTGGTCATGCCCGGCTTCAATGGCTCGCATCTTGCGGTGATGGATCTGCTGCTGGGCCACGACGGCAGCGCATGGTGCGTCAACCAGCACCAGACAGAACTGCGCCCCGTCGCCCGGCGCGGCGGCCCTTTGGGCCAGCTTATTGCGCTGACCCCCACCGATAGGCTTGTGGCTGAAACCGCTGCCGCCGATACCGCCGCAATGCGCCAAAGCACCCGCCTGACGGTTGGGCACAGCCGCGTGGCGCTGCATTCCTACTTTGCGCTGATAGGGCACAGCGCGGTGCAAACCCTGCTGGCAGAGGCACAATTGCACAATATGCGGGCACTTCTGGCTGGCCGCCCCGAGGCAGATCTGCCGCTTCTGGTTGCCGTTGCCCCCTTTAAGGCGGGCGGGCGGGGGGGGCCGGAAAACTATATCGACATCGCCAAAGGCCCCCTGACCAGCGGCCATATGGCCGATCTTTACCCCCACCCGAACAGCCCCGTCGCGCTGCGCCTTACGGGCCGCGAACTGGCCCTGTGGCTGGAGCGCGCCGCCAGCCTGTTTCACCAGATACACCCCGGCACGCAGGATGCCTGCCTTATCAACCCCGATTTCCCGGCCTATAATTTCGACATGATCCACGGGCTCAACTATGCCGTCGATCTGTCGCAACCTGCCCGTTTCGATGCCTTTGGCCATGAGACCAACCCAAAGGCCTGCCGCATCCGTGACCTGCGCTATCAAAACGAAGCCCTGCCCGAAGACCGGGCCTTTGTTCTGGTGACAAACAGCTATCGCGCCAGCGGCGGCGCGGGCTTTGCGGGCACCGATCCTGCCGATGTCATCCTTGAAGAAGACCGCCCCCTGCGTGACATCTTGCAAGAACACGTCGTGCGTGCGCGACGTCAGCTTTGCCCGGCAGCTCAGGCGCACTGGCGCTTTGCCGCGATGCCGGGCACCTCGGTGCTGTTCGATAGCGGCCCCGGTGCCGCCGCTTTTGCCGCCGATGTGCCGGACCTCAGCCTTGTCGCGCCCCAGCCCACGGGGCTTCTGCGCTTTCGCCTGCGGCTGTGATCGCATGGGCGGGCCAACCGCGCGGCGAAACTTGTGCTTGAACCGTTTCCCTTCAGATGTAACCCTTTTTGCATAACAATCTGCGCTGGCAGGTGCCGCATTGGCGCCTTAGCCCGCCTGCCGTCACGCTGCCTTGCGTCAACGCCCGCCAATCTCGGCCGGTCGTGTCCGCTTATATCAGCCATCGCCGCAACCCGCGGAGTTCAAAGGTAAAGGAGTGCAAAATGTTCAGACATACGGAATTCATGGCAGGCGGTTTTTGGTGGTTATTGGTCGCGCTGGTGCTGGGCGTTGCCTTGGGTTGGCTCATCTGGGGCCGTGCTGCGGCAACCGGGCCCGCAGCCGAAATGCCGGACGATCTGCGCCCCGCGCTTGACTGCTGCACCGCCAAAGGGCGCGAACAGGCCCAGCGCATTGCCCAACTCGAAGCGGATCTGGCGCGTTGCAAAGCCGCCTTGGACCAAGCACATGCCCCGACCAAAGCCGAAAGCCAACCCGCCGCCGTGAAACCGCAACCTCTGGCCGCTCCGCGCAATGGCGCGGCCGATGACCTGAAGCTTATCAAGGGCATCGGTCCGAAACTGGAAATCCTGTGTCACAAACTCGGGTTTTTCCACTTTGATCAGATCGCTGCATGGACAACCAAGGAAATCGCCTGGGTTGATGAGAACCTCGAAGGCTTCAAGGGCCGGGTCACCCGCGATGACTGGGTGCAGCAGGCCAAGGCTCTGGCCCAAAGCGCCAGCAGCGCCACACCGGGCGAAACGGCCTGACAACGGCCCTTCCGCACGCCGCCGCATCCCCACGCCCCCCTTCACCGGGGGGCTGATTCGCCAAACATGGTAAACGCTGCGAAAGCCGCCCTTTGTCGGGCCGAAAGCCATACAGATGCCATACGCGCGCCAGACGCTGGCCAGACAGGCAGCCTTAGCGTCGCTCCTAAATTAATGAAGCGTTCCTATAGGGTTGCGGCTTAGGGCGTCATATGCCGCACCCGCGCGCCCCATTCGATCGCCGCCGCGTGCAGCCGGTCGATCCGCAACTCCTCGCGCACTTCTTCCAGCATCTGCAACTCAACCTGACTATGCTTGCCATCCGCCGTCACCACATCGCAGGCCAAGGCATAGGCGGTTTCATTCAGCCGCTCTGGCAGAGCATCGCGGATTAGTCCGAACAGAGCGTCCAACCCGTCTTCTTCTTCGAACAGGTCAAAAACCGTCTGGCTGACCCGCCGGATGCGATCCGTATCATAATCCGCGAAAATCGGCATGTGGTTGACCATGCGCTGAATGGCCACAAGCTCTGCCGTGCGCATGTTCTGGTCACTGGCGCTGGCCGCCACCATCACCGCCACCAGGGCATCTTGGGGCGACATCGACGCTGTTTCGGACATGATGAAATCCTTTTGCAATTGCGGCAAGATTATTGACGCCCCGTGCCCATGGCAATATGGCACAACTGCCCGTCCGACATGGGGTCGGCGGCGTTTGAGGAAATGACCATGACCGCGCTCCGTGATGCCGCGATGAAGTCCAAAGCCTGGCCTTTTGAAGAAGCCCGCGCCGTTCTCAAACGCTATGAAAAGAAGGACCCCGAAAAAGGCTATATCCTGTTCGAAACCGGCTATGGTCCCTCGGGCCTGCCGCATATCGGCACTTTTGGTGAAGTTGCACGGACGACGATGATCCGCCGCGCCTTCGAGGTGATTTCCGACATCCCGACCAAGCTCATCTGCTTTTCCGATGACGTGGACGGGATGCGCAAAGTGCCGGAAAACGTGCCGGCACAGGACATGCTGCGCCAGCATATGCAAAAACCGCTGACCTCGGTGCCTGACCCTTATGGCCAGTTTGACAGCTTCGGCGCCCACAACAACGCCATGCTGCGCCGGTTTCTGGATACCTTCGGTTTCCAGTATGATTTCATCAGCGCCACCGAATTCTACAAATCCGGCCAATTCGATGACACGCTGCGTCTGGCCACCGAACGCTATGATGCCATTATGAAAATCATGATGGCCTCCTTGCGCGAGGAACGCCAGCAGACCTATTCCTGCTTCCTGCCGATCCATCCTGAAACCGGCCGCGTGCTTTATGTGCCGATGAAGAACGTGGATGCGGTCAACCACACCATCACCTTTGACGATGAAGACGGCCGCGAATGGACGCTGCCCGTCACCGGCGGCCATGTAAAGCTGCAATGGAAGCCCGATTTCGGCGCCCGTTGGGCTGCGCTGGGGGTGGACTTTGAAATGTATGGCAAGGACCATTCCACCAACACCCCGATCTATGACGGGATCTGCGAGGTGCTGGGCGGCAAGAAGCCGAACCATATGACTTATGAGCTGTTCCTGGACGATCAGGGTCAGAAGATTTCGAAATCGAAAGGCAATGGCCTGACCATCGACGAATGGCTGAGCTATGCGGCGACGGAAAGCCTTTCGTATTTCATGTATCAAAAGCCCAAAACCGCAAAGCGGATGCACTTTGACGTGATCCCGCGGGCGGTGGACGAATACCACCAGCAACTGCGCGCCTACCCGACGCAAGACATTGATGCACAGGCCAATAACCCGGTCTGGCATATTCACAGCGGCAATCCGCCGGCTTCGAAAATGGTGGTGCCCTTCACCATGCTTTTGAACCTTGCCTCGGTTGCCGGGGCCAAGGATGCCAAGGGGCTGTGGGGGTTCATCAAGCGCTATGCGCCCGATGCCTCGCCCGAAGGCAACCCGGATCTGGATGCTGCTGCCGGTTTTGCGGTGCGCTATTATGCCGACAAAATCGCGCCGACGCGGGTGTTCCGCCTGCCCACGGATCAGGAACGCAAGGCCATGGAAGACCTGCGCGCGCGGCTGGCCGTTTGGCAAGGCGGCCTGGACGACGAGGCCCTGCAATCCATGGTTTTCGCGGTTGGCAAAGACCACGGGTTCGAACCGCTGCGCGATTGGTTCAAGGCGCTTTACGAGGTGCTGCTGGGGGCCTCGGACGGGCCGCGCTTTGGGGGCTTCGTGGCGCTTTACGGCGTGGAAGAATCCATTGCGCTGATCGACAAGGGCCTGTCGGGCGCGCTGGCAGGCTAACCGCGGGGCGGTGGCAGGCGTGGGAACCGGGGCTGACTGCCCCGGACCCCGTGGGTATTTAGGCCAAGATGAAACAGCCGCTCAGGCGCCTTTTGGGCGATGGGCTTTGATGATCGCCGGATCGGTTTCGATCCGCGCCGCGCCGATCAGATCAAGGCAGTAAGGCACGGCGGCGAAGACCGCCTCAAGACTGGTTGAAATCGCATTGGGGCTGCCGGGCAGGGTAATGATAAGCGTGCGGCCCCGCACCCCCGCGCCTTGCCGTGACAGGATTGCGGTAGCCACCACCTTGCCATTAGCCGCCCGCATCGCCTCGCCAAAACCCGGCATGTCAAAGGTGATGACATCGGCCATCGCTTCGGGGGTTTGGTCACGCGGGGAGGGGCCGGTGCCGCCGGTGGCAAGGATCAGGTCCGCGCCCCAATTATCGGCCAGATCGGTCAGGGCCGCGGCCACCTCAGTGCGGCCATCGGGGGTGATGCGGCGCAAAACTTCGACCGGCGAGGTGATGACCTTTCGCAGCCAGTCTTCACAAGCCGGGCCGCCCCTGTCTTCATATTCACCACGCGCGGCGCGGTCAGAAACGGTTAGGACAGCGATTTTGGCCATGGGGTTCTCCTGCAAACATGCGCAGCTTTCGCGCCAATTCGGGCCGGTTTCAAGCGGCTAACGCCCAGCGCATCTGAGCTTTGGTTTCCACCGCGCAGGGGCGCGCCTCGCGCAGGCGTTTCAAGGCGGCTTCGGGCATTTCTCCCATTTCGATCAGCAGTCGCAACACGATCATGCCAGAGCGGCCACAACCGCCCATGCAATGCACCAAAAGCCGCGGCTCCTGGCGCAGCTTTGCCGAAATTGCCGCCCACCCCGCGCGCAAGGTTGCGGGAGGGGTGCCGAAATCCGGGATAGGCAGGTTCAACCAGGCGACCCCCGACGCGGCAAGATCGGCAGGCAATTCATCGCCCCCCTTCGCCTTCATCTCACCACCCTCGGTCAGGCTGACCACCAGCGAAGGGGTCCAGCCCAGAACCGCCGCCAGATCTTGCGCATAATCGCCCATTCGCCCCGGCAGGGGGCAAATCCCGATCTGGCCCGTCGCGGTGGCAAGCGTTGCAATCTGCATCATCGGTTTACCTCTGCCGTTCAAGCGTCTAGTCTTCGCCCTGCACCATCTTGTCGAGCCGCGATGTCTGACCAGCAAACAGAGACCCCGACGCAAGCCTATCAGGTTCTTGCCCGCAAATACCGCCCGGAAACCTTTGCCGATCTGGTCGGGCAAGAGGCGATGGTGCGCACCTTGAAAAACGCCTTCGCGGCGGATCGCATTGCACATGCTTTCATCATGACCGGCATTCGCGGCACCGGCAAGACCACCACAGCGCGCATCATCGCCAAGGGGCTGAACTGTGTGGGCGCCGATGGCACGGGCGGCCCCACGACCGAACCTTGCGGTATCTGCGAACCCTGTCGCGCCATTGCCGAAGGCCGCCATGTCGATGTGATGGAAATGGACGCCGCCAGCCGCACGGGCGTAGGTGACATCCGCGAAATCATTGATTCCGTTCACTATCGGGCGGCTTCGGCGCGGTTCAAGGTATATATCATCGACGAAGTGCATATGCTGTCGACCGCCGCTTTCAACGCGCTTTTGAAGACGCTGGAAGAACCGCCCGCGCATGTGAAATTCATTTTTGCCACGACAGAAATTCGCAAAGTGCCGGTCACGGTCTTGTCGCGCTGCCAGCGGTTTGATCTGAAGCGGATCGAACCAGAGGTAATGATGGCCCTGCTGGCAAAGATCGCGAAATCCGAAGGGGCCGCAATCAGCGAAGGGGCGCTTGCGCTGATCACCCGCGCCGCCGAAGGTTCGGCCCGCGATGCGACCTCGCTTCTGGATCAGGCCATTTCCAACGGCGCGGGCGAAACCTCAGCCGATCAGGTCCGCGCCATGCTGGGGCTGGCCGATCGGGGCCGCGTGCTGGATTTGTTTGACATGATCATGCGCGGCGCGGCCGCCGAAGCCTTGGCGGAACTGTCGGCGCAATATGCCGATGGGGCCGATCCGATGGCGATCTTGCGCGATCTGGCCGAGATCACCCATTGGATTTCGGTCATCAAGATCACCCCCGAAGCAGCAGAAGACCCGACAACACCGCCCGAAGAGCGCGCGCGCGGGCTGGAAATGGCAGACAAATTGCCGAGGCGGGTTCTGTCGCGCATGTGGCAAATGCTTTTGAAAGCGATTGAAGAAGTGGCGCTTGCGCCGAATGCCATGATGGCGGCAGAGATGGCCATCATCCGCCTGACACATGTGGCTGATCTGCCCGACCCTGAAACTTTGCTGAAAACGCTGCAATCGCAGGCCGCGCCGGGGCCGATGCCCGGTGGTATTTCAGGTGGCATGGCGGGTGGCGCGCCCGCAGGGGGCAATTACGGTGGCCCGGTCCACGCCCCGATGATGGGTGCGCCCATGGCCCCGCCGCGAGGCCCGACGATGATGGGGGGGCAGGCGACGGCGCTTGCACAGGCCCCGGCGGTGCCGCTGCCGACATTTTTGCATGTGGTGGACCTGATCCGCGAAAAGCGCGACATGCTGCTGTTGAAAGAGGTCGAAGACGGGGTGAAGCTGGTGCGCTATGCCCCCGGCCGGATCGAGTTTCAGCCAAGCGCGCTTGCCCGCCCCGATCTGGCCGCGCGGCTGTCACAGCGGCTTCAGGGCTGGACGGGCAGCCGCTGGGGTATCTCGGTGGTGAACGAGGGTGGTGCCCCCACCCTTGCGGAAGACCGTGACGCCGAAGAAAATGCCGCCAAGGCGCAGGCGTTGCAAAACCCATTGGTTCAGGCCGCCATGGCAGCTTTTCCGGGGGCATTGATTTCCGAAATCCGCACGGCCGAAGCCATGGCCGCCACCGCGCAGGCCGAAGCCTTGCCCGAGGTCGAAGACGAATGGGATCCCTTCGAAGACGGCTGAACGCCGGCCCAAATCTTTGTGAAAAGATTTGGCAAATTTCTTCGAAGAAATTTGCTCCTGCGCCCGGCTGCGCATATCTTGGGGGCGGAACATACGGAGAAACCAAATGCTGAAAGGCTTGGGCGGGCTTGGCGACATGGCCAAGATGATGAAGGCAGCGCAAGAGGCGCAGGCCAAGATGGGCGCGTTGCAGGAAGAACTGGCCAATACCGTGGTCATTGGCGAGGCCGGGGCAGGTTTGGTCAAGGCCCGCGCCACCGCCAAGGGCCAGATCACCGGGCTGGATATTGACCCGTCCATTCTGGTGCCGTCGGAAAAAGAGGTGATCGAAGACCTGATCCTTGCCGCCCTGAACGATGCACAGGCCAAGGCGGCGGCGCGTAGCCAGCAAGAGATGGTCAAGCTGACCCAAGGTCTTGGCCTGCCTGCCGATTTCAAACTGCCTTTCTGATAGATGCAGGGCCCCCGTGACATCGAGGCGCTGATTGATCTGATGGCGCGTTTGCCGGGGCTTGGGCCGCGTTCGGCCCGGCGCGCGGTGCTGGCGCTGTTGAAAAAGCGCGGGCAGCTGATGGCCCCCTTGGCGCAGGCCATGGCCACCGTCGCGCTGAACGCCCGCGATTGCACGGTTTGCGGCAATATCGGCACCGCAGACATCTGCCCGATCTGCGCCGACCCCGCCCGCGCCACCGGCGAGATTTGCGTGGTAGAAGACGTGGCCGATCTTTGGGCGATGGAGCGGGGACAGGCCTTTAAGGGGCGTTATCATGTTCTGGGGGGCACGCTTTCGGCGCTGGACGCCATCGGCCCCGACGAACTGGGCATTCCCCGGCTTGTCGCGCGCGTCCGGGCCGAAGCCACGCGTGAGGTGATTTTGGCGTTGAATGCCACGGTCGATGGCCAGACCACGGCGCATTATGTTGCCGATGCGCTGGGCGGCTGCGATGTGCAGATTTCCAGTCTCGCACAGGGGGTGCCGATCGGCGGCGAATTGAATTACCTTGATGACGGCACCATCGGCGCGGCGCTGCGGGCCCGCCGCCGGTTCTGACCGCCCGGCCCCCGCGCAGCACAAAGACACCCACCTTCTGCCACGATCCTGCCCCATTTGCCGCCCATGAAAACACATCGGCACAGCAGGAGCATATCATGGCAGCAGTAGCGGTGATCTTTGGCGGAACGGCGGGCTTCTTTTCGGCGCTGGTGGCGCTTTTCCTGTTCAATGCCAGCTTGCTTTTTGCCATCGGTCTTTGGGCGATGGGCGGTCTGGGTGTTGCGCTGCTTCTCATCGCTTTGGCAATGCTGCCGCGCAAGGTGCCGTTTGAAATGGCCCCCCAACGGGCCTAAGCGCCGCCTTGGGCCAAGATTCGTTCTTGATCCATTCAGCTTTCGCCCCCATATAGGCCAAGCTTGGTTATCTCTACTCGATCTCTGTCTCCGTTTTCGGCCGCAGCATTCGACCAAAAGCTGACTGGCCGGGCCGCTGCAATTTCGCGGGCGGCAAAATGACAGGAGACATCACGATGGCAAATGGCACCGTGAAATGGTTCAATGAAACCAAAGGCTACGGCTTCATCGCCCCGGAAGGCGGCAAGAAAGACGTGTTCGTTCACATCACCGCGCTGGAGCGCGCTGGTCTGCGTTCGCTGAAGGACGGCCAGCCGGTCACGTTCGACATCGAATCGGGCCGTGACGGCCGCGAATCTGCGATCAATCTGGCTCTGGCCTAAGATTTGACTGCGTGATTTGGGAAAGGGCGGGCCTTAGGGCCTGCCCTTTTTCTTTTTCGCCCACCGCGCGCTTAGCTGGCGCGGGCCATCAACAGCCGTTCTTGCATGGCGTGTTCAAAACCTACCCGCAGCGAAACCGAACTTATCGGCGCCCGCAGAACCGTGGGTTCATAGCGGCTAAAGGGAAAGCTTTGCGTTTCGCATTCGCCGCTGATGAGCAACACCGGCAAAGAGCGCCCCGCAGCCTTTAGCAGCGCATGGGCACGCGTGCCCTGACCAAGCCCCCCGACACCGTCGCAATCAATCACCACCAGTTCAAACTCCTGCGGCCCATCCATCACCCGGTCCAAGGCGTAATAAAGCTCGTCACAAGTTTCGATACGGCAGCCAAGCCCCGCCAGCCGCCGCGTCAGCGGACCCATCATCGGCTCAGCCGTGATGAGAAGCGTATTGATGCCAAAGCCAACGACCGTGGCCATCTGTGGATCGAAGGAATCGAATAGCGACATGTGAAGCAATCCTTGCATAACCCTTTAGGTCAGGCTGAAGGTTAATTGTGCCTAAATTGGGCACAATTCCCGGCAGGCTTGTGGTAAATAACGGCCATCCTTGGCCATTGCCGCAGGCGGCGTTTACCGCCATGATGAATGGATCAGCCGCATTTCGCAGCACAGGCATGGACCCGAGCATGGCACCGCCAGATTACCAAACCCTTATCGACGCCCCGACCTGGGCCTTTATTGAGGCGACAAATGCCTCATATCCGCCCGCTACCGCGACGCTGTCGATTGCCGACCAGCGCGCGATCTATGACCGGATGTGCCGGGTGTTCTTCCAAGGTTACCCCGAAGGGGTCACCGCGCATGACGAAAACATCGCGGGCGTTGCCTGCCGCATTTATCCCGGCGCGGGCCCGACCGTGATTTATCTGCATGGCGGCGGCTATGTGGTGGGGGGCTTGCACAGCCATGATGATGTCTGCGCCGAAATCCGCGCCCGCACCGGGCTGACGGTGGTTGCGGTTGACTATCGGCTTTCACCAGAAAACCGCCACCCCGCTGCTTTTGATGATGCGCGCCACGTCATCGCGGAAATCGGGGCCAAAGGGCCGCTGATCGTTGCAGGCGATAGTGCGGGGGGCAATCTGACCGCCGCGTCGGTGCATATGCTGCGAGGGTCAGCGGTGCAAATTCTGGGTCAGGTGTTGATCTATCCCGGTCTGGGCGGCGATGTGAACAAGGGCAGCTACATGACCCATGCCCATGCGCCCATGCTCAGCCGCGATGACGTTCTGTTTTACAAAGACATCCGCCACGGCGGCCCGCCGCCCGAAGATGACCCAACCGTCTATCCCTTGCGCGACCCCGATTTTTCCGGCCTGCCACCAACCTTGGCCATTGCGGCCCAATGCGACCCGCTGGCCGATGATGCCCGCGATTATGTCGCCAAGGTGCAGGCTGCGGGCGGGCGGGCGCATTGGGTGCAGGAGCCCGGCCTTGTGCATGGCTATCTGCGCGCCCGCAGCAGCGTGCCGCGCGCAGCAACCAGTTTCACCCGCATCATTGATGCGATTTCCGCTTTTGCAGCCGGCCAGTGGCCCTATGGAGATGCCGAATGAACGCCCCAAGCCTGAACCTGACCCATTGGGCCGAACGCGTCGATATGGCCGCAGCCCTGCGCTGGACCGCACGTCTGAATATGCACGAAGCGGTGGCGAACCATTTTTCGCTGGCGGTGAACGGTGACGGCACGCGCTTTCTTATCAATCCGAACGGGCGGCATTTCAGCCGCATCAGCGCATCAAGCCTGATCGAGATCGACGCCAATGATCCCGAAACGATGGCCCGCCCCGATGCGCCGGACCCAACCGCCTGGGGCCTGCACGGCAGCATTCACCGCGCCCTGCCCCATGCCCGCTGCCTGATGCATGTGCATTCGATCCACGCCACCGTGCTGGCCAGTCTGGCCGACAGCCGCCTGCCGCCAATTGACCAGAACACCGCAATGTTCTTTGGAAGGCATGTGATTGACGACCATTACGGCGGCATGGCCTTTGAAGAAGAAGGCGCGCGCTGTGCGGCGATGCTGGCCGACCCAAAAGTGACAACCATGATCATGGGCAATCATGGTGTGCTGGTCATCGGCCAGACCGTGGCCGAAACCTTCAACCGGCTTTACTATTTCGAACGCGCCGCCGAGACCTATATCCGCGCCTTGCAGACCGGGCAAAAACTTCGGGTTCTGCCCGATGCGATTGCCGAAAAAACCGCGCAGGAATGGGAAACCTACCCCGGCTTTGCCGAAGCACATCTGCGTGAGATGAAGGCCATTCTCGATGCGGAGAACTCTGACTACGCGCGCTAAGGCGCGCCAGGGTCAGGCGGTAAAGAAGGGCTTTGCCTTCATCGTGGCCGGAACCGGCACGCCAAGCCGTGTCAGGATGGAGGGGGCCAGCGCAAGCTGGTCCAGCACCACATCGCGGCCCGGCATTTCGCTGCGGCCGAAATAGTAGAACGCCGCATCCTGTTGCAATTCGCCGGTGCCGCCGTGATGGCCGCGCTCATCCTGACCATGATCAGCGGTGACGATCACCTCATAGCCACCATCCAGCCAACGCTGCACGAAGGGCGCAAGCATGGCATCCATCATATAACAGGCGTTATCCATTTCTTCGCAATCATGGTAAAAACGGTGCCCCATGCTGTCGAGTGTGCAGGTGTGCAAAATACCATAGTCGATGCCGTGGTTCTCGGTCATCCGGGTCAGGGTTGCGAACAGATCGACATCCGAAGGCGTCATCTGGTTGATGTTGCCGTAGCCGGTCATGGTATGGAAACGGCCATGGGTGATGGGGCCTGCCGGTTCTTCATATTCAATGTCGCGCACCAGATCGAAGGGCGCGCGGTTGAACATTTCTGACCAAAAGGAATGCGTCACCGCCCCGGTTTTCAACCCTGCCTTTGTGGCTTCGGAAAAGATGTCCGGTTGGTCAAGGCGATAGACCGCCTCATTGCCCCAGACCCGATGCACTTGCGGGGGCACGCCGGTATGGATTGAGGCGTAACAGGAAGCCGAGGTTGACGGCAACACCGCGCGAATGCGGTGAACCGAGGCCGCGCCCTGCGCCACCCAGCCCTCAAGATTGCCAAAAAGCCGGCGCCAATTGCGGTAAGGCACGCCGTCAAGGATGATGAGAAGCAGTTTCGTCATTTGATACCTCATCCCCGGCGGAAACGGTGGGCCTCCGGCGGGGGTATTTGGGCCAAGATGAAATCAGTTGCCGGCAGATTCCATCTTGCGGGTGCGGATCACGTCTTCAAGCCAGCCGAGTTTCATTTCCGGCACCGAAGCCAGAAGCAGATCTGTATAATCATCGAAAGGCGGGGTCAGCACATCGGATTTCTGGCCATAGCGCACGACCTGCCCTTTGAACATGACCGCGATCTTGTCAGCAATGGCTTTGACCGTGGCGAGATCATGGGTGATGAACAGATAGGCGACATTTTCGCGTGCCTGAAGATCCAACAGCAGTTTCAGGATGCCATCAGCGACCAGAGGGTCAAGCGCCGAAGTCACCTCATCGCAGATGATGAGTTTGGGTTTGGCGGCAAGCGCGCGGGCGATACAGACGCGCTGCTTTTGCCCGCCAGAGAGTTCGGCTGGATAGCGATCGGCAAAACCTTTGCCCATTTCGATCTGGTCAAGAAGCTCCTGAATCCGGCGTTCTTTTTCCGCGCCTTTCAGGCCGAAGTAAAATTCCAGCGGGCGGCCGATGATGGTGCCGACGGTCTGGCGTGGGTTCATCGCCACATCGGCCATCTGATAGATCATCTGCAATTCGCGCAGATCATCCTTTGTGCGGCCCGAAAGGCTGTGGGCCAGATCACGCCCGGCAAAGCGAATATGGCCCGCCGAAGGGGGCAGCAGCCCGGTAATCGCGCGGGCAAGGGTTGATTTACCCGAGCCGCTTTCGCCAACGATGGCCAAGGTCTGCCCCGGTGCGACATCGACCGAGACGTTTTTCAGCACGTCAAAATTAGTGCCCTTGTAGCGCGCGGTTACATTTTGCACCGACAAGACCGCTTCGGCCTGCGGCTTTTCCGCATGTTCAATGGAACGGACCGAGACGAGCGCCTGCGTATAGGGTTCGCGCGGGGCGTTGATGATTTGATCGGTCGTGCCGTATTCCACCATTTTGCCATGGCGCAGCACGAGGATGTCATCGGCCACCTGCGCCACAACCGCCAGATCATGGGTGATATAAAGCGCGGCCACGCCGGTTTCGTGGATGGCGCGTTTGATTGCCGCCAGAACGTCGATCTGGGTGGTCACATCCAAGGCGGTGGTGGGTTCGTCAAAGATCACGAGATCGGGCTTGGGGCACAGCGCCATGGCCGTCATCACGCGCTGCAACTGGCCGCCAGAAACCTGATGCGGATAGCGGCTGCCGATGGTTTCGGGATTGGGCAGCGAAAGCTGGCGGAACAGCGAGACCGCGCGCGCCTCAGCCTCAGTCCGTGTCATGACCCCATGGGCGATGGCGGTTTCCGTCACCTGCTCCATCAGGCGTTTGGCCGGATTGAAGCTGGCCGCGGCAGATTGGGCGACATAGGTCACCTCATGCCCGCGCAGGGCGCGCAGGGCGCCGGGTTTGGCGCTGCGGATGTCGCGGCCATTCAACAGGATCTGCCCGCCGGTCAGGCGCACGCCGCCGCGACCAAAGGCCATGGCCGAAAGCCCGATGGTGGATTTTCCTGCGCCGGATTCACCGATCAGGCCAAGAACCTTGCCCTTTTCGACCGAAACCGTCACCCCATCGACCAAGACCACATGGCGCGGCGCTTCTCCCGGCGGATAGGCCGTGGCTTCGATTTTCAGGTTCTGGAAGGAGAGGAGAGGATCAGCCACCGCGGCCCCCTTTCAAGCTGGAGGTGCGCGACAAAACCCAATCCGCCACGAGGTTGACCGAAATCGCCAATGCCGCAATGGCCAGAGCCGGCATCATGGCCGCCGCCTTGCCATAGATCAGCCCATCCTTGTTTTCCTTGACCATGCCGCCCCAATCGGTCAGCGGCGGCTGGATGCCAAGGCCCAGAAACGACAGGGTCGAGATGAACAAAACCGCGAAGATGAAGCGCAGGCCAAATTCCGCGACCAAGGGCGAAAGCGCGTTGGGCAGGATTTCGCGAAAGATGATCCAGCTTTGCTTTTCGCCGCGCAGCTTGGCGGCCTCGACATAATCCATCACGGTGATGTCCATGGCGACGGCGCGAGACAGGCGGAAAACGCGGGTGCTGTCGAGAAAACCCATGACAAGGATCAGCACGGTCAGGTTCAGCGGCAAAACCGACAGCATGACCAAAGCCACAATGAGCGAAGGAATGGCCATGACCAGATCGACCATCCGCGACAGCGCCTGATCCACCCAGCCCCCGCGCACCGCGGCGAAAAAGCCCAGGAACGCCCCAAGCGAAAAGGCCAGAACCGACGAGGCCAGCGCCACAAAAATGGTGATCTGCGCCCCGTAAAGCAGACGCGAGAAAATATCGCGGCCGATGGTGTCTGTGCCCAGCCAGTGCAGGGCAGACATGCCTTCCCACTGGCCGCCGGAATTGTCGTCGATCGCGAAAGGGGCGATCCAATGGGCGAAGATGGCGACGAAAAGGAAGCCCCCCGTCAGCACAAGCCCGATGATTGCAGAGAGTGGCATTTTCATTTCGGGTGCCTCAGGCGCGGGTTCGCGACGATGGCGATGATGTCCGCCGCCATGTTGAGGAAGATGTAAACGGCGGCAAAGATCAGCCCCACGGCCTGCACCACCGGCACGTCACGTTTGGTCACATGATCGACAAGATATTGGCCAAGGGCGTTATAGCCAAAGACCACTTCGACCACGACAACACCCACCACCAAATAAGCAAGGTTCAGCATGACCACCGAAACCACCGGCGCAATGGCGTTGGGAAAAGCGTGACGCCAGACCACTTTCATGGGCGAAAGCCCTTTCAGTTCAGCCGTTTCGATATAGGCCGATTGCATCACATTCAGGATAGCCGCGCGCGTCATCCGCATCATATGCGCCAGCACGACCAGCACCAGCACGATCACCGGCAGCGCAACCGCGTGCAGCTTGGCCCAAAAGCTCATGCCCGGAAAGACCATGGCCACGGGCTGAAAGATCGGCACGACCTGCGTCAGAAGGAAGATCACGAAATAGGCCGCCACGAATTCGGGCAGCGAAATGGTGGTCAGGGTCACCCCCGAAATCACCTTATCGGGCCAGCGCCCGGCATATCGGGCCGCGATGATGCCAAGGAAAATGGCCAGCGGTACCGAAATTGCGGCCGCGCATCCGGCAAGGAACAGCGTATTGCCCAGCCGCTGGCCGATGGATTTGGCAATGTCGGCCTTGTTGGTCAGGGCCGTTCCAAGATCGCCATGCAAGACCCCGGCAAGCCAGTTGAAATAGCGCGTCAGCGCGGGTTGATCCAAGCCCATCTGCTCGCGCAGGTTGGCAAGCGCCTCAGGCGTGGCCTGCTGGCCAAGGATAGCCTGCGCGGTATCGCCCGGCAGCGCCTCGACCCCAAGAAAAATCACAGCCGAAACGGCAAGAAGGAGGAGGAGGCCCAGCGCAACGCGCTGGACCACCAGTTTCAAAACCGGATGCAATGGACCGGCCTCAGGCGTTCAGCCAGCAGCGAACCTGCGCCCGGCCATTCATCAATTCGCCATTCGGATCGTCAACCCAGCCACCGATGCTGTCGCTGACGCCCGAGACGAAGTCGTTGAACATCGGCAGGATCAGGCCGCCTTCATCGCGCAGGATATGCGCCAGTTCCGAATACATGCCCTTGCGCTTGGCGGCATCAAGTTCACCCCGCGCGGCAAGCAACAGCTCGTCGAACTTGGCATTCTTGAACTTGGTGTCGTTCCATTCGGCGGTGGACAGATAGGCGGTGGAATACATCTGGTCCTGCACCGGACGGCCACCCCAATAGCTGGCGCAGAACGGCGCGACGTTCCAGACGTTCGACCAGTAGCCATCATCGGGCTCCAGCTTCACTTCCAGCGGAATGCCCGCAGCCTTGGCCGAAGCCGCAAAGAGGTTGGCCGCGTCAACTGCCCCAGGGAAGGCCCCCGGCGCGGTAGCCAGAATGATCGGGCTGCCGTCATGGCCGGACTTCTTGTAATATTCCGCGGCTTTCGCAGCATCATATTCGCGCTGCTCGATCGATTCATCAAAGAACGGATAGGCCGCGTTGATCGGGAAGTCATTGCCGCGCGAACCCAGACCGCCAAGGATCTTGTCCACCTGTTCCTGACGGTTGATCGCGTATTTCAGCGCCATACGCAGATCGTTGTTGTCAAACGGTGCCTTGTCGACATGCATGATGAAGACATAGTGGCCACGGCCCGCCGCCGACCGGATCTGAACCCCCGGAACGCCTTTCAGCAACTCCACGATCTTCGGATCCACCCGGTTGATCATATGAACCTGGCCCGATTGCAGGGCTGCGGTGCGCGCGGTGTTGTCGTTGATAACATAGATCTCGATCTCATCGGCATGGCCGATGGAGCTGTCGAAATAGTTGGCGTGCTTGACGAAAGTATGGCGCACGCCCGGCTCGTTCGCGACCACCTTATAGGGGCCGGCACCAATGCCCGCCGCCGGATTGTCAACACCACCGCCAGGCTGAATCATCAGGTGATAGTCAGCCATCAGATAGGGAAGGTCGGCGTTGGCGGCGTTCAGCTTCAGCGTGACCATGTCACCTTCGGCCTTCATTTCCGCAATGCCCTGCACGATACCCAAGGCACCCGACTGCGACTTTTCATCGGTGTGGCGCTTCAGCGTCGCAACCACGTCATCGGCGGTTACGGTCTTGCCATCATGGAATTCCACGCCCGAACGGATCTTGAACTTCCATTCCGTAGCATCAGGCGACGACGAAATTTCTTCGGCAATGCGCGGGTCAAGCGAACCATCGGGGTTCACGTCAACCAGCATTTCGCCCCAGGTCATGTTCACCTGGTACGGCACTTCGGATGCGGCCAGCGCCGGATCAAGCGAGTTGGTGCTTTCGCCGCCCTGCATACCAATGCGAATGACGCCGCCCTTCTTGGCTTCTTCGGCATGGGCGGCCTTGGTGAACAGCGCCCCGGCAAGACCCGCCGAAATCCCCATGGCAGTGCTGCGGCCCACGAATTCACGACGCGTCATCGCACCCTTGCGGACGCGCGCAATCATCTGGTCGAGTTGATCGGACATTCACTTTCTCCCTGCTTTGGCCCGGACTTTCCGATGCCTTGTTGTTGATTTACGAATCAATAAAACGCGAAGCGCCGCACATGGCAAGGATTCTTGCCACCCATCGCCTCAAACAAACAAACGCGGAACCTCCTCGTCGAAGTGGCGTTCAAAGATCAGCTTTTCGCCTTCATAGGCGCGCAACGATGCCCGCATACGCAAGGCATCCGGCCCCGAAGTCATTTCGGCCCAAGCCTCGCTGCGCACCGCCCAATCGCCGCGCGACAGACGTTGCTCCCATGTGTGAACGGCCCGCGCCGATTGCGGATCATCGGGGTGAATTTCCCAAAGCTCCGTCATGGTTTCGCCGGTGCAAAGCCCATGGTCCAGATTTTCCGCATCGCCCAGATCGTCACGGATCACCAAAGCAACCTTGCCAGAGATCAGGTCTGTCTCAATCTTGCGGGTGGTTTTACCCTGCCGCAGCACCTTATGCCGCCAAGGTTGCGCATGTTCGGCCGCCGGCGGCACCCAGCCAGCCCCGTCCCCCTGATGCAGGGGCAAATCCAGCCGCCCCGCCACCAAGGTCAACCGCCCCGCCTTGGGCGAAGGCCAGACAAAAGGCCAATAGCTGTTGGAAAGCGCCAGCCGCAAATGATGTCCCGGCGCCAGCCTATAGGCCATCTGGTCAATATCGAAAGCCACCTCAACGGCTTGGCCCGGCACCATGGGAACCGGGGTTTCGCGGCTGTCGCGGTGGCACAGGTTCAACATGCCATGGGCGATCCGCACCGAGGCCCCATCCGGCCCCACATCGCAAAGCCGCGCCACCACAAAGCCCAAAGGTTGATCGGAAGACAGCCGCAAAGATAGCCGCGCCGCGCCGACCAAATCCAGGGGGGCCTGCAATACCGGCCCGTCAAAGCAGACCGACATGGCATCATCACCCGCCTGATCGCCCGGCATTTCGGCATTCAGGCCCATGGGGAAAAATTCACCCGTATGCATCCCCAGATGCTGCGGCGTGGCAATCTCCATGGCAAAGCCGCCTGCATCCTCTGTGCTTAAATATCCATCTGCCCCGGCAGTTGCCGCCAAGAACAACGTGTCAGGTCGCACCCGCGGGCTGGGCCATGCGGCTTCGGCCAACCACGCGCCACCGCGCTCTTTTGCGCTGGCATCGGGGGCCTCGGAATCCAGCCGGTAAATGCGATAGGCCGGGTCCGCTTCGGCACCGTTTTCAATGCCCTTCAGCCAGCGATCCCACCAGCGCAGCGCCTCTTGCAGAAACCCGATCTGCGGCCCCGGCACGGCGGTATGCGGGTATTGATGCACCCACGGCCCGACGATGCCCTTGACCGGCCCGGCGCAATTGGCAACCAGCGCCGCCACTGTGTTCATGTAATTGTCAGCCCAGCCACCCCAGCTTTGCACCGGAATGGTCATGCGGGCGAAATCCTCGCAGACCGAGCCATGCTTCCAATAGCCATCGCGCGCCTGATGTCTGGCCCAGCGCGGAGCAAGCCAAGGCTCTGCCTCCAGCCGCCGCAGCCAATCCTCCCGCCAATCAGCCCGCAAGGCCGGATCGGCAGGGCGGCTGGAATAGGACAGCATCACCGCCCCCCAGCCGAAATTTTCGTCCAGCAGGCAACCGCCCTTGAAGTGGATGTCATCGGCAAAACGGTCAGTGGTAGAACAGACCGACACCACCGCTTTCAGCGCCGGCGGCTGACGGAAAGCAGTTTGCAGGCAATTGAACCCGCCCCAGCTTTTGCCCATCATCCCAACCGAACCACTGCACCAAGGCTGCGCCGCCAACCAGGCGATCACCTCCTCGGCGTCGCGCAATTCTTGTTCAGTATATTCGTCGGTGATCAGCCCTTCACTATCACCACAACCCCGCATATCCACCCGCACGGCGGCATAGCCATGGCCCGCGAAATAGGGGTGCATCATCTCATCGCGCGGCAAGGTGCCGTCGCGCTTGCGATAGGGGATATATTCCAAAACGGCCGGAACCGGGTTGGCCGCGGCGTCTTCGGGCATCCAGACCCGCGCCGACAGACGGCATCCATCCGACATCACGATGCCCATATCCGCGGTTTCGGTCACGCGGTGAGGAAAGTCTGTGACAATCGTCAAGATGTTCTCCCATGGCTTTTCGCCGCATCTGTCCGGGTGGCTGCGCCTTGCCCCCCGCATCTACCCTCGATAGGGCACCGGATTACGCCCGGCGCCCCGACAAAAAACGCCGCATCTTCATGCGTTTGCGACAAGAATTACACAGACGTATAATTGAGACAAGCCCCTTTCCCCCACCTTCTGCCGCGGATGGCACAAGAAAGGTCGATACCCCCCTTGCGATGCCAAGGCACTGCGATAGGCTGCGGCATCTGCATCTTGGAGCGACCATGTCCAACACCGGCACCCCCCGTCCAAATATCCTTATCCTCATGGTCGATCAGTTGACCGGCACGCTGTTCGAAGACGGCCCTGCCGATTTCCTGCATGTGCCCAATCTGCGCAAACTTGCCGCGCGCTCGGTGCGTTTTGCCAATAGCTACACCGCCTCGCCGCTTTGCGCGCCGGGCCGTGCGTCTTTCATGTCGGGCGCACTTCCCCGTCGCACCCGCGTCTATGACAACGCCGCTGAATTTTGCTCAGACATCCCGACCTATGCCCATCACCTGCGCCGCGCGGGCTATTTCACGGCCCTGTCTGGCAAGATGCATTTTGTCGGCCCCGACCAGTTGCACGGCTTTGAAGAACGCCTGACGACCGACATATATCCGGCCGATTTCGGCTGGACGCCTGATTACCGCAAACCCGGCGAGCGCATTGACTGGTGGTATCACAACATGGGTTCGGTCACCGGCGCGGGGGTGGCGGAAATCACCAATCAGTTGGAATATGACGATGACGTCTGCCATCAGGCGGTGCAAAAGATCTACGATCTGTCACGCGGGCTTGATCCGCGGCCATGGTGCCTGACCGCCAGCTTCACCCACCCGCATGACCCCTTTGTTGCGCGGCGCAAATACTGGGATCTTTACGAAGGCGCCGCTGAACTCGCGCCTCCGCCCGGCCTTGCCTATGAAGACATGGACCCCCATTCCAAGCGCCTGATGGACGCCTGCGACTGGCGTTCCCTGGAGGTGACTGAGGAACATATCCGCCGGTCCCGCCAAGGTTATTTCGCCAATATCTCTTATATCGACGACAAGATCGGTGAGATTTTGGCAGCACTTGAGGCCAGCCGGCAAGAGGCCATCATCGTTTTCGTCTCTGACCATGGCGAGATGCTGGGCCGCAAGGGCCTGTGGTTCAAGATGAATTTCTTCGAAGGTTCGGCCCGCGTGCCGCTGATGATCGCCGCCCCCGGCCTTGCCCCCGCCAATATTTCCACCCCGGTTTCCACCATCGACCTGACGCCAACGCTTTGCGATCTGGCGGGCATTTCAATGGAGGAAGTCATGCCATGGACTGACGGGATGAGCCTTGTGCCCTTGGCCAAGGGCGTAGAGCGCACCGCCGCCGTGGCCATGGAATATGCCGCCGAAGGCAGCATCACCCCCATGATCTGCCTGCGCCAAGGCGCGTGGAAATACATTCACTGCCCGGCAGATCCCGACATGCTGTTCGATGTCGCCAATGACCCGGAAGAAAACCACAATCTGGCGAATGACCCGCGCGCAGCCGAAGTTCTGGCACATTTTCAGGCCATCGCCGCCGAACGCTGGGACATGGCCGCCTATGACGCCGAAGTGCGCCAATCGCAGGCCCGCCGCTGGGTGGTTTATGAAGCCCTGCGCAACGGCAGCTATTACCCATGGGATCACCAACCGCTGAAGCTGGCGTCAGAACGCTACATGCGCAACCACATGGACCTGAACGTGCTGGAAGCAAACAAACGCTTCCCACGCGGGGAATAGCATAGGTCAGGCACCCCCGGTGCCTTGGGCATCAGGGGGTGTTCACCAGCATCAACGCCGCGCGGCGAAAGGTGGCGTTAAGCTGGGCGCGAATGTCACTCGCCACCCCCACATCGCCCATCGCACGGTCCATCACCGCCAGCCAGTCTTCAGCATCCTCAAGGCGTATCTCAACATGCGCGTGGATTTCGCGCAGGTTCATATGGCCGTGACGTTCGTGGTAATAACGCCGCCCGCCGAAGAACCCGCAAAGAAACTCAAACTGCGCCGGGCGGACATGCGAAAGGCCGTGGCCCTGCAAATGCATATCCATGATCGCCTTGCCCTGCGGCAAGGTTTCGATCAGGTCGTAGAAATGGTCCACCAGCATATGGACCTTTTCTTCGCCCCCCATGCGTTCGATCATCGGCTCCATGGCATCCTCCGCTCTCTCCGCCGATTTCTTCGAAGAAATCGGGCACGGAATTTTCCAAATTCCGCCCGCTCAGCTTTGCGGGCGGGTTTTCTTCGGGTCGTAATGCGACAGGGGCACGATCACCGCCGGAAGCCGTTTTTGCTGCCCATCCAGTTTGCCCACTTCCAGCGCGGTTCCCACCGCCGCATGGGCCAGATCGACGCGCGCCAAAGCAATGTTCTTGCCCAGAAGGGGTGAGCGCATCGAAGATGTCACCACCCCTACCTGCGCGCGGCCGACATGCAGGCAGTCGCCGTGGCCCACATCGACATTGGCGTCGATGTCCAGCCCCACGAACTTGTGCAAGGGGTTCTCCTTGCGGCGGATCAGCGCCTCGCGCCCGATGAAATCATCGGGTTTGGATTTCAGAGGCACGGTAAAGCCGATGCCTGCTTCGAATGGGTCTGTCTGATCGCTGAAGTCATAGCCCGCAAAGATCAGCCCGGCCTCGATCCGCACCATATCAAGCGCGGCAAGCCCCATCGGTTTCAACCCCAGATCGCCGCCATGTGCCCAAACTGCATCGTAAACCGCCGCGCCATCCTTGGGGTGGCAGAAAATCTCAAAACCCAACTCGCCCGTATAGCCGGTGCGTGACACCACCACCGGCGCGCCATCCGGCCCGCCGATGCGCCCCACGGTCAGCCGAAACCAGCCCAGTTCTTCGATCGTGGGCTGATGCGGCGCGGTCCAGATCATTCGGCGCATGATCTCGCGCGAGTTCGGGCCCTGCACGGCAAGGTTATGAAGCTGATCGGTCGAAGACCGCACCATCGCCTTCAGCCCCAGTTTTTCGGCCTGTTCCCGCAGCCAGATGCCGGAATAATCATCGCCACCGATCCAGCGGAAATTATCCTTGCCCAGACGGAACACCGTGCCGTCGTCGATCATCCCGCCATGTTCGTAACACATGGCGGAATAGACCACCTGACCGACCGAAAGCTTTTTCATGTCCCGCGTCAGGCACCATTGCATCAATGCCTCGGCGTCCGGGCCGGTCACTTCGAACTTGCGAAGGGGTGACAAGTCCAGCACCACGGCCTTTTCGCGGCAAGCCCAGTATTCCTCGATCGCGCCGTTTTGCGAGTAGACCTGCGGCAGCCAATAGCCTTTGTATTCCACCATATGGCGGGTTTTGGCCGTAATGGGGGTATGAAAGGCGGTTTCCTTGGTCATCTTCGGCTCTGACTCCGGCGTGGGGCGATAGGCGATGGAACGGCTGAACTTTTCGGCGCCCGAATAGGTGCGCACATGGATGTCTGAAAGATACCAGCCATTGGCGGGCGAGGTATCGTCGGGGCAGGCAGAGTTGACACAGACGATGTCGGTCAAGGCCCGCATCAACACATAATCGCCTGGGCGCGACCATGGTTCGTCACTGATCAGCACGCCATGGGCGTCGATATTGGTGTTGAAGAACAGGTTCACCGCCATCCAGCCGGGGCGGGCATCTACCCCGTGTTTCGCCAGCGCACCGTTGAAATTGTCGGAACAATTGGCATGGCCCGGATAGCCGATGTCGTCATAGTATTTCGACGCGCAGGCCATGGCAAAGGCGTCATGGCGGCCGACGGTATCCTGCACCACCTCGACCAGCGGCACCCAATCCTGATCGTAATATTTCGAATGAAGGCCCGGCATCGAATAGGCATGACCCATCAGCGTGCGCGAGGTGGTGACATCCAGCGCGTGCTGAACACCACGGTCCAGTTTGCGGGCGTCAAAGCACTGGAAATCGGTGCATTGGCGGCCTTCGACGTCGATGATCTGAATGTAATCGCCGGCCTTGACGAAATAACTTTCCGCCGTGGCCGATTTCACCCGCAGGTCAAGGACCGGATCGGCCAGTGGATCGGGCAGGTCAAACTTGCCCATCTCGCGCGGTTTGGCCCGTTGCAGGTGAAGCGTGATCGGCGTGGCGGTGTCTTGGGCATCGGGCGACATCGGCAGACCGGGGGCGGCAAGGATCAGCCAGCCGCCGTCCAGCGCCGTCAGATCAGCCTGCGTGCCCGGCGCGGTGTCGGGCGCGAACAGCCGGATCGCCCCCGCACGCGCCAGATCAATGCCCTTGGCCTGAATGCCCCGGCGCAAGCGTGCCAGCCCTTCGCCCGCCGCATCACCAAGCGCGAGCATGGCTTTCAGCCCTTCGGCCCCCGAATTGCTGGCCAGCCCCAAAATCGCCGCATCAATCCGGCCATCGGGCGCGGCGGCAATCAGCTCCGCCATCTGCCCGCCTTCGTCATTCACCACCGTCAGCCGGTCACCCGCGCCAAGCCGCAACATCAGGGCACCGCCACCGGGAACCACATGTCGCTCATGTCCGTGGTGGCGTTCCAGATCGCGCGGTGTCAGGATGCGCGAGGGGCGCGGCGGCCCCGCATTGACGCGGGCATAGGCTGTGTCGAGCATCGGCGTCCCTTGTGGTAAGTTTTAATAAGGTTAAAACTTGTTCATCCAGAAGAATAACAACGGGAAAAGCATGGCACAAGCAAGAGCTTTCGATAAGGGCACAAAATGCTGGCATTGATCGCGGGGCTTCTGGCCGCCTGTGCATGGGCCGTGCATGACCTGATGGTGCGTAAAATCGGACAGGAAGCCGCGATTTTGCCGATGATGGCGGTCGTTCTGGCATCGGGTTCGCTGGCGCTGGCGCTTCCCGCGCTGGCCTTGGGCGATTGGGGGCAAATGACGGGGCCGGCAAGGGCCCATGCGGCAGTGGCGGGTCTTGCCTATGTGCTGGGGATGGGAGGGCTTTACCGGGCTTTCAGCCTTGCGCCGGTGCGGCTGGTCGCCCCGATTCTGGGCGCTTTTCCCATGATCTCGTTGGGTTTTGCCGCGATGGGGGGCAAAGATGTAACCCTTAGCGAAATCGCTGCGGTTCTGGCCATTGTCGGCGGCATTGCCGTGGTTGCGCTCAGCGCCGATGCCGAAGATCGCCCGCTTCCGCGTGCAAATCAGATGGCGGCAATTCTGTGGTCGGTGGCGGGCACCATCGGCTTTGCCGCGACCTTTTGGTTTGCCCAAACCGCCGCGCGTCTGGGCGGGGAGTGGCCTGCCATTTTACTGCCAAGACTGGTTGCGCTGGGATTGGTCGGGCTGGGACTGGCCATTTGGGCGCGGCCAATTCGCCCCAACTTTACCCAGCTTGGCAAAACCGTCTGGATACTTGCTGGCATGGGCCTGCTGGATGCGCTGGCGATTGGGCTTGTGACGGCCTCGGCCAGCCTGCCGAACCCGGAATATGCCGCCATTGCCTCATCGCTTTTCGGGGTTTTGACTATTCTTTTGGCGTGGCGATTTCTGGGGGAAAGGGTCACGCCCCGGCAATGGGCGGGCATCGCCGTGGTTTTTGCCGGCATCGCCACGTTATCGGCCCAAGGCTGACGCCATAGCTATTGATCGCGCAGCATGACCCGCCGTGAGGCCGAAGCAAAATCACGCCGGATCAGCACGCCGGAAATCAGAACAGCCCCGGCAACCAACCCCGCAGGCCCGATCAGAAAGCCAAGCGACCCCAAAGCAAAGTAGATCGACCGCAAGCCGCGATTAAAGCTTTTCGCTGCGGTGATATTGATTTCGGCCGCCTGTGCCGCCCGTGGATGGGCCAAAGGATGATCCGGGTCATTCGGAACAGCGGCCATCAGAATTGCGCAATAGCCAAACAGCCGATGCGCCCAGATGAATTTCAGCAAGGCATTGGCCAGCAAGGCCACAACCAGCGCCACCCGCAATTGCAGCCCCACGGTTTCGGCAGGCAAGGTCAGGTCGCGCGCTATGGCCAAAAGCATTGCCGGATTGCCAATCAGGGCAATACCGCCACCGATCGCAATCATCGAGGCACTGGCAAAAAATGCCGTGCTTTGACGCAGGTTGTCGATCATCGCCGCATCAAAAATGCGTGGCTGCCTGCCGACGAACTCGGTCATCCAATCGCGGCGATAACGCTCCATCAGTTTGCTGACCGAAAGCCGCCAGCGCGGCGGATTTTCAATAAGCCAGCCGACTGACAGCCAAAGCGCCAAGGCAAGCGCCATGGCAACCAGATCGGCAGGGCCCAAAGAGCCAAAGGCAAGATATGCGCTCATACCGCCAGCTTAAAGGCGAAGCCGCAAGCTGGGAAGTGCTGTGTAATGCACCTTGCAAAAGGCACAAATTGGTTATATTTTTTTACCAAACACAGCAAGGTGCGAAAACCCATGCAGATGCCCGCCCCCAGCCAAGCCATACTTGGCCGAAAGCCCGCCATCGTTGCAGCCCTGCGGGACGTATTGCCGCCGGATGCGGTTATCGACGCGCCCGAAGAAACCCGCGCCTATGAATGCGATGCGCTTTCGGCCTATGCCTGCAAACCGCTTGCGGTCGTCTTGCCGCGCAGCACCGCTGAGGTGGCGGCCGCGCTGAAGATTTGCCATGCGATGGGCGTGCCGGTTGTACCGCGCGGTTCTGGCACCTCGCTTGCCGGGGGGGCTTTGCCGACGGCCGATTGCGTGGTGCTGGCAATCGGCCGGATGAACCGCGTCTTGGAAACCGACTACGACAACCGCTTCATCCGCGTAGAGGCAGGGCGCACCAATCTGGCAGTCACCGGCGCGGTAGAGGCAGATGGCTTTTTCTACGCACCCGATCCCTCAAGCCAGCTTGCCTGCGCAATTGCCGGCAATGTGGCAATGAATTCGGGGGGCGCGCATTGCCTGAAATACGGCGTGACCACCAACAATCTTTTGGGGGTAACACTGGTTCAGATGGATGGCAGCGTGATCGAACTCGGCGGGCCATGGATGGAGGCGGCGGGTTTGGACCTTTTGGGGGTGGTCTGCGGTTCCGAAGGGCAATTGGGGGTGGTGACAGAAGCCACCTTGCGCATCTTGCCCAAGCCCGAAGGGGCGCGGCCGGTTCTGGTGGGTTTTGACAGCAACGAAATCGCCGGGGCCTGCGTTTCCGACATCATCAAGGCCGGCATCTTGCCGGTTGCGATTGAATTCATGGACCGGCCCTGCATTCGCGCCACCGAAGCCTTTGCCAAAGCCGGCTATCCCGATTGCGAGGCACTGCTTATCATCGAGGTCGAAGGTAGCCCGGCCGAGATTGACGAACAGCTTGCCCGCATCAAGGAAATTGCCCTGTCACATGATCCGGTCGAATTTCGCGAAGCGCGCGACGAAGATCAGGCAAGGCGCATCTGGCTGGGCCGGAAATCGGCCTTTGGCGCCATGGGGCAGATTAACGATTACATGTGTCTGGATGGCACAATCCCGGTTTCCTCGCTGCCCTATGTCTTACGCCGCATTGCCGAGATGAGCGCCGAATTCGGGCTGGATGTGGGCAATGTCTTTCACGCCGGCGATGGCAATATGCATCCGTTGATCCTTTATAACGCCAATAAGCCCGGTGATCTGGAACGCTGCGAAGCCTTTGGCGCCGAAATCTTGAAGCTATGTGTTGAGGTGGGCGGCTGCCTGACGGGCGAACATGGTGTCGGCATCGAAAAACGCGATCTGATGACGGTGCAATTCGCGCCGGCGGATCTGGAAGCGCAAATGCGGATCAAGGATGTGTTCGACCCCAAATGGCTTTTGAACCCGGCCAAGGTTTTTCCGTTGGACACCACCGCCAGCCGGCGTGCGGGTTGAACGCCGGGACCGGGGGTATTTTTGCCAAGATGAAAGGGGGGGCCATGCGCCCTGAAACCGAAGCTGAGTTAAGTGAGGCAATCCGCGGGGCGAAGGGCCCTTTGGCGGTGCACGGTGGCGGCACGCGCGCGATTGGCGCGCCACAGGCACAGCTTTTGGAAACCACCGGGCTTGCCGGGGTAGAGCTTTATGAGCCGGGCGCGTTGACGTTGGTGGTGCGGGCAGGCACGGCGCTGGCAGATGTCGAGGCGCTTTTGGCGTCAGAGCAACAAAGGCTGTCTTTTGAAGTGCCGGATATGCGCGCCTTGCTGGGCCGCGACGGAGTTTCGACGATTGGCGGGGTGGTCGCCGCCAATGCCAGCGGCCCCCGGCGCGTGCAGGGGGGCGCCTGCCGCGACAGCCTGTTGGGGGTGCGGTTTGTCGATGGCACGGGCGCGGTGGTGAAAAACGGCGGGCGGGTGATGAAGAATGTCACCGGCTATGATCTGGTTAAGCTGATGGCGGGCAGCCGCGGGCAGCTTGGGGTGTTGAGCGCGCTTTCCTTGCGGGTGCAGGCGCTACCCGAAACAGAAGTGACAATCGCGGCCGAACGACCGCTAGAGGCAGGGCTGGCCGCACTGCGCGCCGCCCTTAGCTCGCCTTTTGATATATCCGGGGCGGGGTATGACAGGGGCCGGGCGCTGATCCGCATTGAGGGCATGGCGGGTTCGGTTGCCTATCGTGCAGAAGCTTTGCGCCAGCGTCTTGGCGGGGAATGGGCAGTGTTTTCGGGCCAGGAAAGCGCCGCGCTTTGGGCTGGGGTGCGCGATGTTGCGGCCTTGCAGGATGGGGCGGGTTCGCTGTGGCGGGTGATCGCGAAACAGACCGAAGCCGCACGCATCGCGGGGGCCGTGGGTGGGCGGGCAGTGTTTGACTGGGGCGGCGGGCTGATCTGGCTGCTTTTGCCCGGCGGCATGGGCCACGACCTGCGCCGCGCGTTGGGGGATAGCGGCCATGCCAGCCTGTGGCGCCCCTCAGCCGGGGATGAGACAACGCCAACCGCCCCCGAGGAGCCCCCCGCCATTGCCGCGCTCAGCCGGGCCATTCGCGCCCGCTTTGACCCGCGCCAGATTTTTGCCACCTGAAAGGAAAGCCCATGCAACCCGTTCTGATCCTTGCCCTGCCGGTGGTGATTTACCTGTCACTTTGCACCCTGCCCCGCGCGGCCGGAACGCTTTACACCATTGGTATTGTGTTTCTTTTGGCCCAAGGCGCGATCTGGTTCGGCCTTGCCCAAGAGGGGCATGGCCCCATGTTGTTGCGGCTTGCCCAAGTGGGCATGGTGTTGGCCGGGCTGGTGCAGGGTATCCGGCTTTTGGCCTTGCCAGAAACGGCAGGGCGGGGGCGCTATCTGGCGCTGGTTCTGGGAGGCGTGCTGATTGGCGCCGGGCTGATGCGCAGCATGTTCGGGGCCTGAGCGGATGCAAACTTTCTTTTCAGACGCGCAACTGCAAGACCCGAAACTGGCTGAGGCCAACAAGATCTTGCGCGCCTGTGTGCATTGCGGGTTTTGCACCGCAACCTGCCCGACCTATCAGGTTCTGGGCGACGAATTGGACAGTCCGCGCGGCCGTATTTATCTGATAAAGGAAATGCTGGAATCTGGCCGGCCCGCCGATGCGCGCACGGTCAAGCATATTGATCGCTGCCTGTCCTGCCTCGCCTGTGTTTCCACCTGCCCAAGCGGCGTGGATTATATGCACCTGATCGACCAGGCCCGCGCCTATGTCGAGAAGACCTATCGCCGCCCATGGCATGACAGAATGCTGCGCTGGATGCTGGCGCAGATCCTGCCGCATCCCAAGCGATTTCGACTTGCGCTATTGGCGGCTAAGATCGCGCGCCCCTTTGCGGCACTGATCCCGGACGCGCGGTTGCGTGCGATGCTGGCCATGGCCCCAAAGACCATTCCTCCCGTCAGCCGCAACGACGACCCGCAAAGTTTTGCCCCCTTGGGCAAGGCCCAGATGCGGGTGGCCTTGCTGACAGGCTGCGCGCAAAAGGCGCTGAACACCGATATCAATGATGCAACGATCCGCCTGCTGCGCCGTCTGGGCTGTGAGGTTGTGATCCCCCAAGGGATGGGGTGTTGCGGCGCGCTCAGCCATCACATGGGCCGTGAAGATGAAAGCCACACCCTCGCCCGCAGCAATATTGCGGCCTTCATGACCGAAGTTTCCGGCAAAGGGCTGGATGCGATTGTCATCAATACCTCGGGTTGCGGCACGACCGTGAAGGATTACGGCCATATGATGGGGGGCGCAGAAGCGGTCCAGATCGCAGACCTTGCCGTTGATATTTCAGAGCTTTTGGCCAAAATTGGCCTGCCGAAAGGCGCGCCCAAAGGGCTGCGGGTGGGCTATCATGCCGCGTGCAGCCTGCAACATGGCCAGCAGATAAAAACCGCGCCCAAGGATTTGCTGCGGCAGGTGGGCTTTGACGTGGTTGAACCCGCCGACAGCCATTTGTGTTGTGGCTCTGCCGGCACCTATAACCTTTTGCAGCCCGAAATCAGCGCCCAATTGAAAGCCCGCAAGGTGCAGACGCTAGAGGCCAAAACCCCCGATATCATCGCTGCGGGCAATATCGGCTGCATGATGCAGATCGGGTCGGGCACCGGTCTGCCGGTGGTGCATATTGTGGAACTGCTTGATTGGGCGACGGGCGGGCCAAAACCGCGCGCCTTATGATACGGCGTCAGGGTTTGGGCCGGTCGTCCCAGTCTTTGGTCAAAATACGGTTGGCATCGCCCGCCGGGTCATCGAACTGTCTGGTTTTAAGCGCCCAGAAAAAGGCGGCAAGGCCAATGCCGCCCAAGAACAACGAGACCGGGATAAGATAGGTCAGGATTTCCATTCTGTCCGTTCCTTGGCCTTATTTCAGGCGAAGCGAGTTCAGCGACACGGTAATTGAAGACAGGCTCATCGCCAAGGCCGAAGCCAGCGGCGTGGCGAAACCCGTCAGCGCCAAGGGCACGGCGATAAGGTTATAGCCCGCCGAAAGGCCAAAGTTTTCCAAGATGCGCCGCCGGGTCTGGCCGCTGATGCGCGTTGCATCCCCGATGGCGGCCATATCCTGCCCCAACAGCACAATGTCAGATGCCGTGCGCGCCGCATCCAGCGCCGTGGCCGGGCTGATTGAAACATGGGCGGCAGCAAGAGCAGCGGTGTCATTCAGCCCGTCACCCACCATCAAGACCCGGCGACCCTGCGCCGTCAGATCTCGCACCAGCGCCGATTTTTCCGCCGGAAGCGCGCCAGACACCCAATCGCTGATGCCCAAGCGTTGCGCCAAAGCGGCCACCGCCCCTTCGGTATCGCCGGAAATCAGGCGGATCGCCTTGCCTTGGGCCTTTAGCGCGGCAATCGCGGCTTCGGCACCGGGGCGCAGACGATCGGTAAAGGTAAAAGCACGCGCCTTGCCTTCGCCGGTGCAAAGATAGGTCGCAGTCATCGCGGCGGCATCGGCATCGCACCAGCTTGCCCGGCCCAACCGCACCGAGTGGCCTTTCCACAGCCCTTCGACCCCATAACCCGGCACTTCGCGCAGGTCTTCCACGCGCGCGGGATGGATCCCGGCCGCCCGCGCAGCATCGGCAATCGCCACGGCCAAGGGGTGGGATGAGGCCATAGCCAGCGCCGCAGCAACCTCGGCCGCCGCGCGCGGATGTTCGGCCAGATTGTTCAGTTCAGGCGTGCCCATCGTCAGGGTGCCAGTTTTGTCGAAAACAACCGTATCCACCTCGGCCAAGCGTTCCAGCGCCGTGCCGTGTTTGATGAGCAGCCCCTTGCGAAACAATCTGCCGCTGGCCGAAGTGACCACTGCCGGAACCGCCAAACCCAGCGCGCAAGGGCAGGTGATGATAAGCGTTGCGGCGGAAATGTTCAGCGCATAACGCAAATCGCCGCCGCTGCGCCATGTCCAAAAGACAAAGGCCCCAAAGGACAGCAAATGCACCAAGGGCGAATACCAGCTTGCGGCGCGTTCGGCCAAGGTGGTGTATTTGGTGCGGGCAGCTTCGGCTACCGCCACCAGATCCGCCATGCGGTGCAACGAACTGTCTTTACCCGCCGCCGTAACGCGCAGCGTCAAGGGGCCGGTCAGGTTCACTTCGCCGGCCGACACAGCCATGCCCGGCCCGGCAAAGACCGGCAGGCTTTCGCCCGTCAGCAGGCTGCGGTCCACCTCGGACGTGCCGTCGATCACCACACCATCAACCGGCATCCGCCCACCGGGACGCACGCGCACCAGATCGCCCACAGCGATTTCAGAAATCGCCCGCGTGACCTCTGCCCCATCGACCAAAACTACGGCGCGCGGCACCTCTAGCGCGGCCAGTTCCTCGGCGGCGGAACGGGCAACCGCACGGGTGCGATGATCAAGATAGCGGCCCAGAAGCAGAAAGAAACACAGCATCACCGCCGCATCGAAATAGGCCTGATGGCCGGAATTCCACGTTTCAAACAACGACATGGCCGAAGCCAGGATCAGCGCCAGCGAGATCGGGAAATCCATGACGATGCGGCCCACCCGCACCCCGGCCCAAGCCGATTTGAAAAATGGCTGGCCAGAAAACAGCACAGTCGGCAGGGCGATGGCCGCCGAAATCCAGTGGAACAGATCGCGGGTGATGCCTTCGGCGCCGGACCAAACCGCGACCGACAAAAGCATCACATTCATCATGGAAAAAAAGGCAACCCCCAGCCGCATCAGCAGATCACGGCCCTGCCTGTCGGTTTCCGTTGCAGAAAGCAGGCCGGCGTCCAGCTCATGCGCCTCATATCCGACCCCGGCCAGAACCTTGATAAGGCTCTCGGCTGTCACCGCGGAATCTGCATCCACCGACACGCGTTTCAGCGTCAGATTCACCCGGCTGGATTGCACCCCCGGCGTTGCGGCAAGCGCCTGTTCCACCGTTGAAATACAGGCCGCACAATGCGCCGATGGCAAAGACAGCATCAGCCGCGCGTGGTCGGGCTTTGCAAGCTGGGCGATGCGCTCTGCCGAAGGCGCGGCAACACAGGCCGGGCAGGCCGACACCGAAGCATGTTCGCCCCCGGTAAAGCCATCTGCCTCCGGCGCGGCGCTCATGGCATCAGCCCCGAACCATCAGGTCAATGCGCTGGCGAAACAGGGTGCCATCCTGCGCGTGGGCTTCGACATGCATCATCCATTTGCCGGGGGCGAGTTCCGCCTTGGCGACATATCGCCCGGCTGTGCGGGCGAAATCAGGCGTGCGGTCATCCACGGCCTCGGTCGTGCGGCCGACCAGAACCTTCAGGTCAGCCAGCGTAACCGGCATGTTGCTTTTGTCGGTGAAGGTCAGCCGCAACTCTTGGGTGGCGGGATCATATTCCGGCGAAAGCGTCCAGCCCAAGGCCTCTTGCGCCGCGCGGTCAGCGTCAAAAGTTTGGCTGGCAACGTAGGAATTAGCCACCTCCAGCCCCGGAAAGGTGCTGATCGCCTTCCATGCCATCACCACATTCACCGCAATGATGACAGAAAAGGCCGCGACGGTGAAAACCAGCACATGTTTGCCTGTGATTTCGCGCATCTTACTGCACCTTGCCGTTGAAAACGGTGTCGTGATGCACCCGGTCAGTTCCCTTCACCGTGTCAGAGCCAAGATCCTCGATCCACAGGCGCAATTCGGTGCGGTCTGCCATGGCCGCCACAGAACCGGCGGGCGCGGTAATATAAAGGCGCTGGGTCTTGGTTTCATTCGCGGGCACAAGAACCTTCAGCTCATCTTCGCCTTCCAACGAAAGCACAAAGATCGCGCCGCCCTCGGCTGTACCGGAAAACGCGAACCAATGGTCTTCGCCATGCTTGTTGCGCAGGCGCATTTCATAGGTGTTGCGGATAGAGCCATCTTTCAACACCACATATTGCGGGTTGCGAACCGGGGTCACGTTGACATCAATCTCGGTGCGCATGAACAGCGCAACAATCAGGCCAATGCCCACGGCCGCCCACAGCGATGTGTAAAGAATGGTGCGCACGCGGAAAATGTGCTTCCAGACCGATTTCGGCGGCTGCCCCGAACGTTCGCGGGCTTCGTCGGTCAGCGCCAGATAGCCGATCAGATGGCGCGGCTTGCCGATCTTGTCCATCATGTCATTGCAAGCGTCGATACACAGGCCACAGGTGATGCAAGCCAGTTGCTGGCCATTGCGGATGTCGATCCCCATCGGGCAAACGTTGACGCAGGCCATGCAATCAATGCAATCGCCGTTGCCCGCCACATTCTGTTTGCCGCGCGGCTCTCCCCGCCATTCGCGATAGCCGATGGTCAGGGTATCTTCGTCCATCATCGCGGCCTGAATACGCGGCCAGGGGCAGGCATAGATGCACATCTGTTCACGCGCGATGCCGCCAAAGGCAAAGGTCGTCGCCGCAAGAATGAACATGGTGGTATAGGCGATCGGATGGGCGCTGCCGTTCAGCAGATTTTGCAAAAGCGTCGGCGCATCGGTGAAATAGAAAATCCACGCCCCGCCCGTCGCCAGCGCAATGGCGAACCAGACCGTCCATTTCACCAGACGTTTGCGGATCTTTTCCATGTCCCATTTCTGGCGGTGCAGACGGATGCGGGCGTTACGATCACCTTCGATCCAGCGTTCAACCAGAATGAAAAGATCGGTCCACACCGTTTGCGGGCAGGCATAGCCACACCAGATCCGCCCCGCGGCCGAGGTGAACAAGAACAGCCCAAGCCCCGCCATGATAAGAAGCCCCGCCACGAAATAGAATTCATGCGGCCAGATCTCGATCATGAAAAAGAAGAAACGGCGGTTGGCCATATCAATCAGCACGGCCTGATCAGGCAGGTTCGGGCCACGATCCCAACGAATCCAGGGCGTCAGATAGTAGATGCCCAAAAGCACCGCCATCAGCCACCATTTCAAGGTGCGAAAATTGCCTTTGACCCGGCGCGGAAAAATCGGCTCGCGGGCGGCATAAAGGCTGGGCTCGGGGGTGCTTTGGTTGGACACGGAAATCTCCGGATACTGCCTACAGGTTGGGTTCGGGTATCATCTGCTCGCCGCAGCGCCGCATTGACCTGTATCAAATATTCATTGTGAAGTCAGCTTTCGACTGTGGCAGATTGCCCCGCCCGCATAACGAATTCTGTGGCACCAAAGGTAAGCGCATAAAAATAAGGCGGGCTGAACCCGCCTTTTTCACAGAAAGTTGATGGGAGGGCACCGGCGCCTCCAGGAAACGCGCGAACAGGATGAAGCGCCGGTGCAATGCCGCGGCCCTTACGGGTGGGCACAGGATTTAGAATGAGGTGATTCCCGAGACCCCGCCTTGATTTGTGTCAAATCACGGCCCTGCCGTGCGCGCAAAAGACAAGCCCCCCAAAAGACACGGCCCTAAAAGGACAAGGCCCCCAGACATATCTGAGGGCCTTGCCGGTTTCTATGGTGCTACGGCTTATTCGCCGCCGCCACGGCTGTGGACATAGGTCGCCACCGCGCGGATTTCATCTTCCGACAGGCGGCCCGCCCAAGACGGCATCACGCCGAAGCGGGCATAGGTCACCGTCTTGGTGATGGTGTCGCGGTCACCGCCATAAAGCCAGATCGGATCGTTCAGCGCCGGAGCGCCCTGTGCACGATCGCCCGAGCCGTCTTCCATGTGGCAGGCAGCGCAGTTGTCGGCAAAGACGGTCTGCCCGGCCGTGGCCAGAGCGGCGTCATGCTCTTGCCCAGACAGTTGCAGCACATATTCCACCACCTGGCCAATCTGGGTGTCATCCAAAAGGCCATCGGCGCCGAACTTCGGCATTTCCGAATAACGGGCATCCGCATCGGTCGTGTTGCGGATACCATGGGTGATGGTGGTGTGGATCGCGTCGATGTCACCGCCCCAGAGCCAGTCGTTATCGGTCAGGTTGGGATAGCCCTTGCCCTGAACGCCCGCCGCACCCGAACCGTGGCACTGTGCGCACCAGGTCTTGAACACGGCAGCACCGGCCGAAGTGGCATACTGGTTCAACTCATCGTTGCCAGCGATGCCGGTCAGCGGAGCCGCAACCAGCTTGGCCTTGATTTCGGCATTGGCATCGTCGAAGCGCTTGATTTCCTCGGCAACCGCCGAACGGTTATCATAGCCCAGATAGCCTTGGGTGGCTTGGGTCAGCATGGGCCATGCCGGGTAAGCAACGGTATAACCGATACCCCAGACAATGGTCGCATAAAGCACCCAGACCCACCAACGCGGCAAGGGGTTGTTGAACTCTTCGATCCCGTCCCAGCTATGGCCGGTCGTTTCGACCTGGGCGGGCGCTTTCTTCACTTGCTTGGCGCACATGGTTTACGCCTCCTTCACAGGCCGGAGATCTTTGTCAGACCCGGCGGGTTGCTTTTCGTTGCGGAAGATCGCGGTGGCGGCATCGCGGTGGACCGCGTTCGACCCCGGACGCAGGGCCCAGAGGACAACCCCCAGGAACACCAGCGTCAGAAGCAGAAGCGCCCAGCTATCCGCCAATTCACGCAGGAAGCTATAGGTATCCATAACTCCCCCCTTACCGCGTCGGATCGGGCGTGAAGGTCGAGAAGTCCACCATCGTGCCCAGCACTTGCAGATAGGCAACAAGAGCGTCCATCTCGGTCAGCTCAGGCTTGCCGTCAAAGTTCGAGACGGTCACCTTGTCGCCATAGCGCGCCAACAGACCCGCAGTGTCGGCATCCGGATTGGCCTGTGCGGCAAAGTCGGACTGCGCTTCTGCGATCTGCTCGTCAGAGTAGGGAACCCCAACCAGACGATGCGTGCCCATGATCTGGGCAATATATTTGCCGTCGATCTCGTTGTTGGCGATGAAGCTGTATTTCGGCATCACCGATTCCGGCACAACCGATTGCGGGTCGGTCAGGTGGTCAACGTGCCAGCTATCCGAATAGCGGCCCCCCACGCGGGCCAGATCCGGCCCGGTGCGCTTGGAACCCCACTGGAACGGGTGGTCATACATCGATTCCGCCGCCAGCGAATAATGGCCATAACGTTCGACCTCATCGCGCATCGGGCGGATCATCTGGCTGTGACAGACATAGCACCCTTCACGGATGTAGATGTCACGGCCAGCCAGTTCCAAGGGGGTGTAGGGGCGAACCCCTTCCACCTTTTCAATGGTGTTTTCGATGTAGAACAGCGGCACGATCTGAACCAGACCGCCGATGGTCACCACCAGCAACGACAGCACCAACAAGAGGGTGGCGTGCGTTTCAATAGCCTTGTGTTTGTCAAGAAAAGCCATTTTGCATCCCTCCCCTTATTCCGCCGCAACGAAGTTGTTGGCGTTGACAGGGGCCTTTGCGGGCTGAGCGCGAACGGTCATCCACAGGTTATAGGCCATGATCAGCCCCCCGGTCAGGAACAGCGTCCCACCAAGGCCACGGACCACATACATCGGCAGTTTCGCAGCCACCGTGTCAGCGAAGGCGTTCACAAGGAAGCCATTGGCGTCAACTTCACGCCACATCAGGCCTTCCATGATGCCGGTTACCCACATCGACGATGCGTAAAGCACGATGCCAATGGTGGCGAGCCAGAAGTGCCAGCTAACCAGCTTCAGGCTGTAAAGCCCGCTGCGGTTCCACAGGCGCGGCGTCAGGAAGTAAAGCGCGCCGAAGGTGATCATGCCATTCCAGCCCAGAGCGCCAGAGTGAACGTGACCGATGGTCCAGTCGGTATAGTGCGACAGGCTGTTGACGGCCTTGATCGACATCATCGGGCCTTCGAAGGTGGACATGCCGTAGAAGCCAACCGAAACCACCATCATACGGATGATCGGATCGGTGCGCAGCTTGTCCCAGGCGCCCGAAAGCGTCATCAGGCCGTTGATCATACCACCCCACGAAGGCATCCACAGGATGATCGAGAACACCATGCCAAGGGTCGAAGCCCAATCCGGCAGCGCGGTGTAGTGCAGGTGGTGCGGGCCAGCCCAGATGTAAAGGAAGATCAGCGCCCAGAAGTGGATGATCGACAGCTTATAGCTGAAAACCGGGCGTTCGGCCTGCTTCGGCACGAAGTAATACATCATGCCCAGGAAGCCGGCGGTCAGGAAGAAGCCCACGGCGTTGTGGCCATACCACCATTGCACCATGGCATCCTGCACGCCCGCAGTAACCTGCACCGACTGCGACGACAGGAACGACACGGGCAGCGCCATGTTGTTCACGACATGCAGCATGGCGATCGTGATGATGAAGGACAGGTAGAACCAGTTAGCCACATAGATGTGGGGTTCTTTGCGCTTGATGAGCGTGCCCATGAACACGGCCAGGAAAGCCAGCCAGACCACGACGATCCACCAGTCGATGTACCACACGGTTTCAGCATATTCTTTCGATTGCGTGCCGCCCAGAATGTAGCTGGTCGCAGCAAGAACGATCATAAGCTGCCAACCCCAGAACACGAACCAGGCAAGGTTCCCACCCCACAGACGCGCCGCGGTGGTGCGCTGCACCACATAGAAGGCCGACATGATGAGAGCGTTGCCACCGAATGCGAAAATCACCGCGCTGGTGTGCAGCGGGCGCAAACGGCCGAAGTTGAGGATACCTTCCGTCACCTGACCAAGGTTCAGGGCCGGAAAGGCCAACTGGAAGGCGATGATCACACCAACGAGGAAACCGACGACACCCCAAAAGGTGGTCGCGATAACCCCGGCGCGCACGACGCCGTCCAGATATTCATTTTGCGGATGATGCGCTGGTTCGCCCACATGGCGCAGCTGCCACACGAATGTGATGGCTGCGGCCAGCATAACGACCAGGGCATTCACCATATAAGGCAGATCGTGCGCATAGTTGGCGGCGATCGCGGCAACCACCGCAATCAACGCCAGCACGATCAGTTTAACGTAATCCCACATGTTGCGTCCCTTCGTCTTATTCCTGATACGCACCCGAGAATCAGCCCAGAATGCGGCCAGAAGTTTTTTCGACTGCCGCGCTTTTCGCAGCTGCGGCGAAGCGTGGCATTGATCCATATCAACACCCATCGCCTTGCCCGTTGATCAATGTCAATGTGTCTCAATTTCTGCTATGCCAGTGTGACCCCATTCCAATTCGGCCACAAGGAGGCAATCCATGGCGTATAAGTCCATCCTTACCGTCCTGACACGGGCCGCCGACGCAGAGCTGGCCATCGGCGCCGCCGCACGGCTGGCGCAGGCGCAGGACGCCCATCTTGATGTTCTGGTTCTGGGGGTTGATCGCACGCAGGTGGGGTATTCCTATATCGGATCGGGCGCGGTCATGATGCAGGTTTCGCTTGACCGGGCCGAGGCCGAGGCGCGCGAAACCGAGGCCGCCGCGAAAACAGCACTGGCGGCCCAGCCGCAAGGGCTGCGTTCATCGGTCGAGGCGGCAGTTACCCAACTGGGGGCCTTGGGCGATATTGTCGCCCAGCGCGCCCGCTTTGCCGATCTGGTGGTGCTGCCGCGCCCCTATGGCGACGGTAAGGGCGCAGAATGCGAAGCGGTGATCGAGGCCGCTATGTTTGAAGGCAAGGCCCCGGTGCTGGTTTTGCCCGAAAAAGGGCTTGGCAATGCGGCCGAACCCAAACGCGTGATTGTAGCCTGGAACCAAAGCGCCGAGGCGATGACCGCCACCCGGCAGGCCCTGCCTTTTCTGAAAGCCGCCGAAATGGTGGATATCACCGTGGTCGATCCGCCGCCCCATGGGCCGGAGCGCTCGGACCCGGGCGGGCTTTTGTGCCAGATGATGGTGCGCCACGGCGTTCATGCCGAAGTATCGGTGCTGGCCCGCAGCCTGCCGCGCATTTCCGATGTGCTGGCCCGCCACATTTGGGACCAGAACGCCGATCTTCTGGTGATGGGGGCCTATGGCCATTCGCGCTTCCGCGAGGCGATTTTGGGCGGGGCGACCCGCAACATGCTGGAAAAAGCTGAAATCCCGGTTCTGATGGCGCATTAAGCCGCCTTACAACCGAAACCAAAGACCGCCGCGCGCCAAGGGCCCGCGGCGGTTTTGCTTTGCGCCATTATCAGGCGTCAAAAGATCGCGATGTCGTCCAGCAGCGATTGCGGGTTTGCCAAGCCTTTCAGGGTAATCGACATGGCCGCACCAAAACTCAGCACTGTATCCCCCGCCTCAACCGTCGCGAAACGCGAAATCACCTCGGATGCCGTCAGACCGCCGCCCCAGATCGCATCATCGAGCCGCAGCGTATCGGTGTTATCCGTCCAGTCTGTGATGGTGTCATGGCCAAAGCCGCGACGAAATTCAAAGCGGTCCGCCCCGTCGCCCCCCGTCAGCCGATCATTGCCTTGCTCTCCCATCAGACGGTCAGCCCCGCCCGCCCCGCTAAGCCGGTCACTGCCGCGGCCGCCAAAAATCCTGTTAGCGCGGAAGTTGCCTGTCAGGCTATCGGCACCGTCACCTGCCTGAAGATGTTCAAAATCGGCGCGACGGGCGGCAAAGCTGGCAAGCTGCGTGCCATCAATTCGGATCGCGCCTCCAGCCGCCATTCTGACCGACAGATTACCCGTTACCGCGGCAAAATTCAGCCAGTCGATACCGCCGTTACTGTCTTCGATCACCCGACGGTCGGCCTGAAGGTTCCGCAAGCTGCGAAAATCATCAGTAAAGGTGTGAATGTCATTGGTGCTGGCCGCCGCCCCATAGAAATCAAGCCTGACATTGCTGATCTGGCCCGTATCGCCCGCAGCCCGATCATGGACCAACAGGCGCCATGTGCCTTCCGCCTCCATCCCGCGAAACGCTTCTGCCGCAAAGGTCCAGCGAAAACCGCCGTCCATAAGCGCGCCACCACCTTCGCGATCAAAAAGCGTCATGAGCGCGCCGGTAGGGCTGCGAAGCTGGATCAACAAATCCGGGGCATAGCTGTGGGTGATGTCGAAAGTCACCTGAACGGATTCAATGTCGATATTGCCCGCCACCCGCAGGTTGACGCGCGCCTCGGGGGTAGCCGCCGCGCCATCGGCATCTGCAATGGCAACCGTATTGCCATTTCGGCAGACAAGATGCGCTTCATTGGCCGAAGTTTGCGCGCCGCCCGTCATCCGCGTCCAGACCTCAGCCATGCGCACGGCGGCATAGGCATCAACCATGCCGAAGCCATAAGACAGGTGGTAGATTTCGCCCCCGCCGTTCCAATGCTCGCCGCCCATGGTCAGCCAACGGCCAACCTCGGCCCCAGATGGTGCCGCGCCAACGGCGCTGCCGGTATGCGCGGCGCTGAGCGTCAGGATCGTTTGCACATCGCGCCAACCAAGCCCGGCATTGGCATCCAGCATCAAGGCCGCCACGCCTGAAATGACCGGCGTTGCCGCCGAGGTGCCGCCAAAGGATCTGGTGTAATTGCCGCTGCCATAGCCCTGCGCCGCCATGAGATCTGTCGTAACCGCCGCCGCAGGCGCCGCGAGCAGGATCGAGGCGCCAAAGTTGGAATAATCTGCAACGTAGCCATTACGCTCTGTCGCCGCGACCGTGATCGTATGGCGCGACACATTCGCCGCATCGCCATTGGCGTTCATCGTTTCATTGCCGGCCGCCTTCACCACAACAGTGCCCAGACCGCCACGCCCATGCGCCGAGACCCAGGCGAAATGCGCGGCATCCACCGCCGAGCTATTGCCCGCAATGGTTGGATTCAGCTCGTCGGAATAGTCCGGATTTGTTCCCCAACTGTTTGACATAACGTCAAAGTTTGCGGCCCATCGCATCGCCGCATCATAACGCGCGGAGCTGGTCTGGGTGTTCCAGTTATAGAAAAATTGCAGATCGTTCAGATAATCGAGCCCGGTAATACTGGCCCCGAAAGCCACCCCGGTTCCGCCCACGCCATTATTCGCAACCGCAGCAATCAACCCGGCGCAAGAGGTGCCATGCGCATCATCCGTGCTGTTGGGGGTGGGAACATAGGTGGTTCCGCCATAGGTGAAATGCCCCGAGGCATCGTAATTGGCGGCAATGTCTTCGTGGGTAAACTGGACCCCATCGTCATAGACCGCCACCGCAACACCCGCGCCGGTGTAATCGCGCCAGACCCGCCCGATGTCACCGAGCATGGACAGATGCCATTGTTGGGAAAAAAGCGGATCAGAAGGCAGTGTCATTTCGGCCCCTTCCCCGACGCGCCAGTGCAAGGGTTCAGGCCAAGGCCAAACCTGCTGCTGATCGTCTGTCGGGTCACTCGTTACAAACTAAACAGGCGCAGGACGGATCAGATCCACCCTGCGCCCGTATCAATCAATGCCCCCAGATTTGCGGGAACACAAGTCGCGATCAGCGATGCGACTCGTCGTCTTCATCCTCGTCCTCATCAACCTGCGGCAGGTTGAAGAAGCTTTCCGCATCCGAGAAATCGGCCGCAGAGCGCCCGCCTTCTTCGCTGTCATCGCCAAACACTTCAAAGCCCGAGGGGATGCGCGCATCGGCCGACATGCCAAGCGACTGTTCGGTCGACACCAGCTTGCGGCGCTCGTCATCGGTCATCACGCTGCCTTCGGCGGCCTTCTTGCGGGCGGCGGCCTGAACGGCGGCATCCAGTTCCGACTGCTTGCACAGGCCCAGCGCGACCGGGTCGATCGGCTGGATGTTGTTGATGTTCCAGTGCGTGCGTTCGCGGATCGCCTGAATGGTCGGCTTGGTGGTGCCCACCAGCTTGCCCACAGCGCCATCGCTAAGCTCGGGGTGGAATTTCACCAGCCACAAAATAGAGGCAGGGCGGTCCTGACGCTTGGACAGGGGGGTGTAGCGCGGGCCGCGGCGCTTTTCCTCGCCCACGGCAGCGGCGTTGAACTTGAGCTTCAGCTTGTAAAGCGGGTCCGCCTGACCGCGCTCGATCTCGATCGCCTCAAGCTGATTATTGGCCACCGGGTCAAAACCCTTGACCCCGGTTGCCACGTCGCCATCAGCGATGCCCTGCACTTCCAATTCGTGCAGGCCACAGAAATCTGCCACCTGCTTGAAGGTCAGCGTGGTGTTGTCCACCAGCCAAACCGCCGTGGCCTTGGCCATCAAAGGTTTCGACATCGGTCCATCCTTTTCGCATATGCCCGAAACAGGTCGGGCCTTTACAAATCTCTCCCGTGCCGGGAAAACGGCTGCGGCAGGGCCGCGATCTTCTCGTTTTCGGGAAAGTCTGGCCTGCATATAAGTGGTTTTTGGGGGAAGGAAAAGGGAAAATGCGCAAAGCGATGCGGGTGGTGGCCTTGATCCTTTCCAGTCTGGCGCTTTCTTCCCCGGCTTTGGCCGATGGGGAAAAGGCCGGCGATTTCGATTATTACGTTCTGGCGCTGTCGTGGTCTTCGAACTGGTGCGCGCTGGAAGGCGATGCACGCCATGATCCACAATGCGATGCAGGGCGGGGCGTGACATGGGTCGTGCATGGGCTTTGGCCGCAATATGAAACCGGCTGGCCAAGCTATTGCCGCACCGCCG
>Ga0172373_10000641_pt1 | contig 57263 bp, 54 predicted proteins | sample Lak10m_2_FD_114546 | JGI IMG/M metagenome (GOLD analysis project Ga0172373, IMG submission 114546) | Freshwater microbial communities from Kabuno Bay, South-Kivu, Congo - kab_092012_10m | ecosystem: Environmental > Aquatic > Freshwater > Lake | place: Democratic Republic of the Congo... | reverse complement strand
TAAGTAATGGTTATAATACTTACTTTTAATTTATTTAGCGATTTTAATGACATGTATTAATTCAAAAACTTATGCTATGTATTTGTATTAAACTAAATTGTTATTAAACAGTAAGCGAGTGAGCAAAATAAATTAATGATTTGAAATTAAAATCGATTAAATCAGACTGTTGTGGCTCATTACTTATGTAAACTGTTTTCATGCTGGCATTTCTACCAAACTCCATATCACTCATACTATCTCCTACGATGATTGATTTTTTAAAATTAATAGACGGAAAATCTTGTTGAGCTTGTAAAGCCATGCCAATAGACGGTTTACGAGTAGGGTGATTTTCACTTGCCAAATAAGGAGAATGGTAAATTTTATCAATCCGACCTTTTAAATAGGTAATTTCATACATCATATTTTTATGAATTAACTCAAGGTCTTGTGGTTTTATTATACCCTTGCCAATGCACTGTTGATTAGTAACAATAACTATAGTTCCAAAAATTGGATTTAATATTCTCAACGCGTTCTGCACACCATCTATAAACTCAAATTCTGAGCTATGCTTGACGTAATCGTTTTCTAACTTTTTATTAATTACCCCATCTCTATCCAAAAAAAGAGTCCAAGTATTATCTATATGTAAATTTTTTAAAGTCATGTTGTATTTGAGTATAATCTTCTGGAATGCCAATGTCCATAAAATAACCGGTATATTCGAAACCAAAAAGTTTCAAATCATTCAGATTTTTTTCAAAAAAATCTTTTTCAATTGAAAATGATTGCTCTCGAGGTGTTTGATTCATGAAAACAGATTTTCGAATTAAATAAATTCCGGCATTTATAAGACCTGCGCATGGAATATTATTTTTTTCTTGAAAGGTGACAATTTGACGAGAGTCATTCAATGTAATGGTTCCATAACGTGCTGCATTGTTAACTGTTCTTAATGCCAAGGAGCAATCTGAATCTGCTAATTTGTGTTGGTGATAAAAATCGGAAAGTGAAATATCAAAAAACGAATCACCATTCATCACTAAGACCTCATTTTCCAAACACTTTTCCATCGCCAAACGAATACCTCCTCCTGTTCCGAGTGGAGATACTTCTGTGGTGTAAGAAATATGGATATCTTTAAATGATGCTTGATAATAATTTATTATTTTATCGGATAAATAACCGGTAGATAGAACCACATGTTGAATATTGAAACATTTCAGATAATCAAACAAATAGTTCAAAAAAGGCTCTCCGTTAACAGGAGCCATTGGTTTTGGCACATCACTCACCACACTTTGTAATCGTGTTCCAAATCCACCGGCCAATATAATTGCTTCTTTCAACAAACCGTTATCAAGCTTTAGGGAACAATTCTATTTCTATTAATTCGCAAATCGTATGACCTATAATCATGTGACATTCTTGAATTCGAGGTGTATCTTTTGAGGGAATATTAATTAAATGTTTAGCAGCATTTTTCATTTTCCCACCCGTTTCACCGGTAAAAGCCACGGTAAGCATTCCCATTTCATTAGCAGTCTCTAAAGCCTTTAACACATTGAGCGAATTACCGCTGGTTGATAATCCTATTAATACATCTCCTTTTCTGCCCATTGCTCTCGTTAAACGGCTGTAAATTACATCATAACTATAGTCATTTGCAACAGCTGTTGTGTAACTTGTATTTACATGAAGTGCTTCGCTAAACAATGGGGGTCTGTCATAATAAAAGCGTCCACTTAATTCGGCAGCCAAATGTTGGGCATCGGCAGCAGAACCTCCATTCCCGGCCCACAATACTTTTCCATCATTTTGATAACAAACAATTATGTCTTGCACAATAGCTTCGATAGTTTGTAAAATCACTTGATTGTTTAATAATGAAGTTTTAAGATCTATAGAGGCCTGTAATCTTGATTGAATGAGCTGTATCATGTATTTATTTAAAGCTTTTGGTAAGTTAAAATTAGGAATTACAATTGTATTTTTCAAAATTGATTTTTATTAATCCGGTAGCTAAAAACCTGCAAATAAGCTTTTAAACAAGCCGTTAAATCATCTATCTTTTGCTTATTGATATTATCATTTTCTAATACCGTACATGTTCTATCAGGGTTATACCTTAAAAATTTAGTTACCATTTGTTTGCTGTTATCAAATTCTAATTGATAAGGGTAATCGAAAATTAAATACATGCCATTACCTCCATATTGTATGGTTGGATACTGCCTTGACAATGCTGAATTACCTAAACAATAAAACGGTTTGTTATATCCTAAATAATCTAATATAGTAGGTACCATATCTATTTGAGAAATACATTGTTTTTGGATTTTATTAAAAACAGTGTCTCCTGGCACAAAAAACGAAATAGGTATTGAAAAGGCATTAACAGAGTTTCCCTCGAAATATCCTAAGCCATCCGAGGTGTGATCGGCGCAAATAGCTATAATAGAGTTTTTGAACCACTCTGCATGCTTAATTTTATTAAAAAAAATTTGTAGTGAAAGATCGGTGTATTTCAAACTTTTTTTAATGGGATGTTTAATGGAATCCAACATCGTTTTGTAAGGCTCTGGAACCGGAAATGGATGGTGCAAAGATAAAGTTAATAACGAGGCACAAAAAGGTTGAGGCAACTGACTCAACTCTTCCGCAACAAATGGCAAAAATAAATGGTCATCAACACCCCATGCGGTGTTTTCATAATGACTGTTATAATCCTCCTGATCAATGTAATTTTTTGAAAAATTGATATTCGTGAAATTTTCGAAACCAAAAGTCGTTTTTAAACCTCCGTAATAAAACGCTGTATGATAACCTTCGTTTTGTAACAAATAAGAAATAGAGTGTACATTATTATTATTATAAGTTGAATAACAGTAATTTTTTTCCATTAACGAAGGAATACCGGCTAATACAGAAGGTAACGCATCAATGGTCATTCGTCCATTTGCCATGCCGTACTCATAGGTTCGCGCATTTGAAAGTAATGAATCCATAAAAGGAGTATAAGCCTTGACTAAGGGATTAAATAATCCAACGCGCTCAGAGCAAAAACTCTCCAAAATGATAAATAAAATATTTTTCTTTTTAAATTCTTTCGTCTCAAATTTTTTTTCAAAATGTACTTGTTTTTCAGCCTCTGATTCAGGGTAATAATCCTCAATTTTTATAGCTGTGTTTTCTAGTGTGTGTAAAAATTGAAAAGGTGTATTACTGGCAAGCCATTGTAATTTTGGATCCACCAAAGAGGGAATATCAAAAGGAGTAAAAGGTCTGGCCCCATAGCCTCCTCTCATAATGGAGAAAAAAATAATAAGTACTAATAAGACATTTACAACTTTACCTTTGGTATGAGCAGGTTGCTTATTTCTGAATTGTTGTAATTGAAGTTTTATTACCCAAAAAGCACTCGAAAAAAATACAATCAATAATACAAATAAATACCAATAAGCCTTTAAATAAGCTCCCATTAAAGATGGTATTTCGGGCAACATATCAAGTAATTCCGCTCCCATTCGTTTTTTAGTGACAGGAAAATACCCCAAATCTGATAAATTGAGTGTACATGCAATAGTAAATCCTATCAAAAACCATCCTAAAGCTATTATTCTCGTTATTTTATTTTCGATGTTAAAAAATAGTAATACAAGCCAAGTTGGTAATAAAAAATAAATACTAGCAATAGCATCCGTTAACAGCCCAATTAAAAATGCTTTTACAAATTCTAAAAATAAAACATCATTAAATTGAGCATGAAACATCCACAAAAAAAGAACACGATGCATTAACAAGAATAATAAGCAAATTCCTAATAATTTAAATAAAAATAATGGTTTATGAAATCGTTCTTTATTCATTTAAAAAAAATGAAGTTGAAAAGAAGTATTAAACTGTTGACCTGATACTAATTTAATAATACCTGTTTTTTCTGCTAAATGACCACTGGCTGTTTCAAAATCGGCAATGCCGAACCAAGGTTCTAAACAAACAAAATTTCCAGAATCTTTTTTAGACCAAATTCCGAAAAACGGCCATTTTTTTGATGTAAGAGATACTCCATGTTTAGTTTTTCGAGATAACAAACTCACTTCTTCTATTTGTCCACCGGAACATACCAGCGCATCGTTTTCAAATAATTGTTTTGATAATTGTAATTGACTATTTCGTAATTGCAATGTTTTAGTTTGGTGAGTAATTAAACCATCTTTTAACGTATGAAGCAATAAAGAGTGTTTACCGGGAAAAACTAAATCATACTCATCCTCTGATTCATTGTCTTGTAGAGGATAGTTAAATGCAGGATGTGCACCAATAGAGAAATACAAATCAGATGAATCTGAGTTAAACACTGTATAAATGGTTTCTAACTTATCTTCTAATAATTTAAATTCTACTTGTAATTTAAAATCAAAGGGATAATTTAACTTGGTAGTTTTATTTGAAAGCAATTCAAATAAAATAGAATCGGTTGTTGATTTAATACACAAAAATTCATTATCCCTGGCAAAACCATGTTGAGGAAGTTGGTAATCATGGGACTGATAATTAAATGTTCCATTTTTTAATTTGCCAACAATCGGAAATAAATGAGGAGCATGTCGTGCCCAAATTGATGAATCTGCTTGCCAAATATATTCAATCCCGTTATCATTAGAAATCACTGAGCTTAGCTCAGCGCCATAAGAATTGACTTTTACCGAAAGGTGATGATTATTTAGTTGAAACAACGCCATAATTATAACGAAATCACTCCCTCAATTTCAGCTGCTTTTTCATATATCGTAATTATTTCATCTACGCTCATCACTACTTGCTTAACTGTTATACTTATATAATTGCCTTTTGCCGATTGTTTTTGAATAATATCAGCGTCGTTATCAAATATTACCTCTACCAGAGCCATCGTTTTACTATCTGACTTGATAATAAATTTGAACATATAAATGTAGGGGAAAGATTTTATACTCTCTTCCAACTTTTTCCTTAATTCTTCGAACTGTTGTGTTGCCATTATTTATTAAAATAGTGATTGTATATCAGGATTAATCCAAAAATCATTAAAGCCGAACCGGTAATATAATTAACAACCATCATAATTTTATCGGTAAGATAGTTTTTAATTTTTCCGGCTAATTTTACTTTAAATAATTCTACTAATAAAACTGCCGCCAAAACAATACTAAAAAACACAATCATTTTAAGAATTGAGTAATCAAGTGTTTTACTAATAGCTGTAACATTGGCTAACCATAACAACCACACCGTAGGGTTAAATATATTGAGAAAAAAACCTTTTAAAAACATTAATTTTGGACTTGGCAATTGATTTTCTATTTCTATAATATCATCTGTTTTAACAGGTATTTTTTTAAAAAAGAAAGCACCAAAAACAATTAATATAATACCTCCTATGATAGCAAAAAAAGTTTGTGCTTTTTCTGAATGTAATAAATTAGCCATTCCAAAATGAACCAACACACATACTAAAAGACAAAGAAAAAAGTCACTGATTATAACGCCTATTGCCAAAAACGATCCCGTTTTATAACCATATTTTATACCCGAATTTATTAAAGCAAAAAAAGCCGGCCCAAACGAAAAGGTTAGTAGCAAAATGATAACGATGGCTTGATAGATTAAACTTATCATTAAAATGTATTTTTATAATTGGCAATAAATAGTTGCCACTCTTCTAGTATTTTACCTTTTAGTACTCTTGGAAATTTATGTGCAGACCCTAATTTTCCTTTTGTTGCCATAAAATCAATAAATGCATTATCAGACAAAACGGTAACATAAATTTCCTTTAAAGCAGATGCTCTTTCTGTTCGATAATCATCATTAATTTCTTTTAAATGGAAATCTAGGCGTTCCTTGATAGACTGTTCTGACACAACCTTGTTTGAACCTATAAACCAATGATGAGCGAACAGTGTTTGGTGAGGAATACCGGCAACTGCAAATTCATTAATGTCTATTTTGAGATCATCAGCGGTTAACTTGATAGCACGACTCATGTTTTCAACCGATAAATGTTCTCCACATAAACTTAAAAAATGTTTAGTTCGACCTGTAATAACTATTTCAGCTAATTCTAAATTTGTAAACCTAATGGTATCACCTATTAAATACCTCCAAGCTCCTGCACAAGTAGAGAGTAAAAGAGCATACTCCTTACCCAACTCCACATCTTTAATAGTTAGTGCTTCGGCATGAGGCTTTATATTACCATCTGTATCGAAATTTTGCTCATTAAAAGGTATAAATTCGTAAAAAATACCGTTATCTAAAAGCATTCGCATACCTTGTTCCGTATTTGGTCTTTCTTGATAAGCAATCAAACCCTCTGAAGCTAAGTAAGTATCTGAAAAAATTAATGGAAATGCTGTAAGTTTAGCTATGCTTTTACGGTAAGGTTCGATAGAAACACCCGCATGAACATAAATTCTTAGATTTGGCCAAATATCATGAATAGTTTGTACTTTATATTCATGAATAATACGTTCCATTAAAATTTGAACCCATGCCGGAACACCTACAATTACACCAATATCCCAATCTCTGGCACTTTTTACAATTTCGGATAATTTTGTTTCCCAATCTTTATATCTAGAAATTTTTTTACCGGGCTTATAAAATCGCTGAAACCAAATTGGAATATTAGCAGCAGTTATTCCGCTTAAATCACCGGAATAATGACTTCCATTAAAATCTAACAATGTGCTACCCCCTATCATTAACATGCCTTTTGAAAAATGCTCAGTAGGCAGATCATAATTAGCTTGAGCTATCAATTGTCTAATACTTCCCCGTTTAAAAGCTCTTAGTAATTCTTTAGTAACCGGTATATATTTACTAGCAGCCTCAGAAGTTCCTGAACTTAAAGCAAAATATTTAATATGATTTGGCCAACAAACATAAGGTTCTCCCTTAATAGCTCTATGCCACCATTCTTTATAAATACTACTATAATCGTACATTTTAACGGTAGCCTGAAATTCGTGTATTGGGTTTGAGTGTTGTAATAGTGTAGAAAAATGAAATTGTTCTCCAAAAGCTGTATGCTCAGCTTTTGTCAATAATTTTTTGAGCACTTTAATTTGTTGCGCATAATAATTAGTGCGTTTAGGAATTTTACTCCCAAGTTTAACAGCACCCTTTAGTATGGAATCGATAATGGCCATTATTCAATTTTGATGTACGAACTCTATTTAAAAAATCACTTACAATTTAATTTATAAAAACTAAACTATTTAATATACCTAAAATCATGATTGTTTTTGATATTTTTTAATGTAGCTACTATTAAATTAATTACATTTTCTACATCATTTTTATGGACACTTTCAACTGTTGTGTGCATATACCTCAAAGGAAGGGATATTAAAACTGACGCTACACCCTCATTACTATATGCAAACGCATCTGTATCTGTGCCAGTGCTTCTGCTGGCTGCCTGTCTTTGAAATTCAATTTTATTTTTTTCTGCCGCATCTATCACCAACTTCAATAAATTATTTTGAACAGCTGGTCCGTATGATAAAACAGGGCCTTTACCACACGCTAAATCACCACTGGTTATTTTATTCATCATAGGCGTTTGTGTATCATGACAAACATCTGTAATAATGGCAACATCTGGCTTAATTTTATGAGCTATCATTTCTGCTCCACGCAATCCAATTTCTTCCTGAACTGAATTAACAATATATAATCCAAAAGGTAATTTTGTTTTATTTTCCTTTAATAGTCGAGCTACCTCAGCAATCATAAATCCTCCAATACGATTATCAAGAGCCCTCCCTACAAAATAACGATTATTTAGCTCCATAAATTCATCTTCGTATGTAACTACACACCCAACATGCACACCCAATTCTTCAACCTCCTTATCACTCTTACATCCTAAATCTAAAAAAATATTTTTAAGTGTTGGCGTCTCTTCCTTGGCTGCATCCCTTACGTGTATAGCAGGCCAACCAAATACACCTTTTACAATGCCTTTTTGAGTGTGAATATTAACTCGCTTGGAAGGAGCAATCTGATGATCACTACCTCCATTTTTCCTGAGATAAATAAAACCATCTTTTGTAATATAGTGAACAAAATAAGAAATTTCATCAGCATGGGCTTCTATAACTACCTTATAGTCAGCCTCCGGATTCACAACACCCACAACTGTTCCATAAGTATCAACAAAATAATCATCAATATACGGCTTTATATAGTTTAACCACATTTCCTGACCCGCACTCTCAAAACCGGTTGGAGAAGGATTATTGATATAATCTTTCAAAAACAATAATGATTCCTCATTAAATAAGCTTTTATCTTTTTTACTTCCTTTTTTAGACATATGATTGTAGTATATATGAGCTAAATATATAAAAACTATATGGATTTTAAATCTATAGGTAAATAAAAATAACTAGCCAAAAGAAATCACCAGCCTTTTAAGCAAGTCCGTTTAAAACAACTAACTTTATGCCTTAGATGGAAAATTCAATAGTAGAGATATATACAGATGGCGCTTGCAGCGGTAATCCCGGACCAGGTGGATTAGGCATTGTAATGAAATATAAAGAGCAACGAAAAGAATTAGCTTACGGATTTAGACTCACAACCAATAATAGAATGGAGTTAATTGCCATTATTGTAGCACTAGAAAGTTTAAAAAAAGACCATCTGAATGTCATTGTTTACTCCGACTCTAAATATGTTATTGATTCTATTAATTTGGGCTGGATATATGGTTGGGTAAAAAAGGGATTTGCAGGTAAAGCTAATGCAGACTTATGGAAACGTTTTTTGATTATTCAAAAAAAACACCACATTAAATTTGTTTGGGTAAAAGGCCATGCTTCTAATAAAGAAAATAATAGATGCGACGAGCTGGCTGTAGCCGCTAGTAAAAGTAAACATCAATTAGTGGATGAAGGTTACGAAATGGCTCAAAAATCAAATGATTTAAATTTATAATCTAAAATTTCAAAAAACCATCAATTTGACCCTCTATAGCGCGTTTTGTTTCCACATCTATCAAATTGCCAGACAAATCTAATAGTGTATCTACACGACTTATTGGTAACTTGTTATGATAAACATTGATTTTTAAATAATTCAACACATTCGTTAAATGCTCCATACCCCTTAAATTACCCGCCCTTCCGGTGGACACTCCCACCAAACAAGCTTTGTTATCTAACCATAATTTTGGTAAAATTGCATCTAAGAAACCTTTTAAAATACCGGGAAAACTCCCGTTATATTCGGGAGACACAAAAATAAATTTAGTGCGCTGTTCAATATATCTGTCTATAATTTTTTGAAATTCAGCAGATCGTTTACCATACAAATCACTGAATAAAAAAGATTCTGGTAACTCTTTTAGATTCAAAACATCTGCATCCAACTTATAATTTTTTAAAACTGATAAATAATAATTTGCTATTTTTTCAGTATTACTATCTAAACGATTAGTAGATGAAATAATGGTTATTGGATACATAGATTATTAACATTTTGGCTAAGTTATAAATTTTGCTGTTAAAAACTAAAAACACATGTAACCTCATAATAGTTTAAATTTACTGATTGTATTTAAAAAAATTCTATTAAAAGCTCATGAAAATAACTTATTACGGTCATTCTTGTTTTGGAGTAGAAATAAATAACAAACATTTATTATTCGACCCTTTTATATCATACAACGAATTAGCTAAAGACATTAATGTTAATAACATTCCAGCAGACTATATTCTTGTATCACATGGGCATGAAGACCACATTGCAGATGCTGTTTCTATAGCAAAAAGAACCAATGCACTTGTAATTTGTAATTGGGAAATACACGTTTGGTTTCAAAAACAAGGTATTACCAACACGCACCCGATGAATACAGGAGGCAAAAAAATGTTTGATTTTGGGTCTGTTAAATGTGTAAAAGCTGAACATAGCAGCAGCCTGCCTGATGGGTCTTATGGAGGAAATCCGATGGGATTTGTCGTTGAAAGTTCTGATAAAAATTTTTACTATGCAGGAGACACTGCCCTTACCTATGACATGAAATTAATTGGTCAATATCGCAAAATTGATTTTGCATTTTTACCTATTGGCGACAATTTTACGATGGGCGTTGATAATGCAATTATATGCTGCAAAGATTTTATCCATTGTTCAGATGTGATAGGAATGCATTATGACACATTTGGTTATATTACTATCGACAAACAAGAAGCTGTCAATAAATTTGATATACAAGGCAAAAAATTAACACTCTTAGAAATAGGGCAATCAATAAGTAAATAAAAATTATGGGAAAAATTATCGCAATAGCAAATCAAAAAGGTGGAGTTGGCAAAACAACATCTGCTATTAATTTGGCAGCGTCTTTAGCCGTTTTAGAATATAAAACTCTATTAGTTGATGCAGATCCCCAAGCCAATTCTACATCAGGTGTTGGTTTTGAACCCAAAGATATAGAAGCCGGATTATACGAATGTATCATTAACAGCGTAGATCCAAAAGATGTCATATTGGAAACAGAAACACCCAATTTATATTTACTACCTACAAATACTGACTTAGTAGCTATTGAATTAGAAATTGTTAATCTTCCGAATAGGGATTACATGATGAAAGCTGCTCTTAATAAAATAAAAGATGATTATGATTTTATTATTATTGATTGCTGTCCATCTCTCGGATTAACTGTTATCAATTCGTTATCTGCTGCTGATAGCGTAATTATACCTGTTCAATGCGAATACTTTGCCTTGGAAGGAATGGGGAAATTGTTACAAACTATTAAATTAGTTCAAGCACACATAAACACTGAATTAGATATAGAAGGTGTGCTTCTAACCATGTATGATCCTCGTTTAAAATTAGCTAATCAAGTAGTAGAAGAAGTAAAAATGCATTTTCAGAATATGGTGTTTAACACTATCATTCAAAGAAATACCAAATTAGCTGAGGCTCCAAGTCATGGAAAAACCATCATTATGCACGATGCTTCCGGAAAAGGTTCTATCAATTATCTTAATTTAGCTCGTGAAATATTACAGAGAAACAGCTTAACAAAAATAAGCGAGGAACAACGCACTATGACTTTTACAGCCGAAGAGACCGAGTTTAACGAAGGATAAATAACTATTATGAGGTATAAGTTATGTGTTATGAATCAAATTTCTTCACTTATCACTTATCACTCATTTATACAAATTAAATAAGATGAGCACAAATAAAAAACCGGCATTAGGAAGAGGACTAAGTGCATTATTAGAAAATGCCAAAACAGATATTACAACCAAGCAAATAGGAGAAAATACTCCTGTAGTGGGTTCTATAGCGATCATCAAACTAAAAAACATTGAAACGAATCCGTTTCAACCACGAACCAATTTCGAGGAAATAGCCCTTCAAGAATTATCTGACTCTATAAAACAACATGGCATCATACAACCTATTACAGTTCGTAAATTGGGATATGATCAATACCAATTAATCTCCGGAGAAAGACGTTTCAGAGCCTCTCAAATTGCCGGTTTAACCGAAATACCTGCTTATATCCGCGTAGCTAATGATCAAGCTATGCTAGAAATGGGATTGATTGAAAATATTCAACGAGAAGATCTAGATCCTATTGAAATTTCTCTCAGTTATAAGCGCCTAATCGAAGAATGTGATTTAACGCAAGAACAATTAAGCGAAAAAGTAAACAAACAACGGAGTACTGTTACTAATTTTCTTCGTTTGTTAAAATTACCAACCGTTATTCAAAAAGCGTTGAGAGATAAAGACATCTCTATGGGACATGCTCGTGCTTTGTTAAGTATTGAGAATGAAGATAAACAATTAGCAATTTTTGCCTTAACGGTTGAAAATGAATTATCTGTTAGGCAAGTAGAAGAATTAGCTCGAGGAGAAAAAATGCAATTCAAACCCAAAACAACGCGGATAGAAAAACCTTTGAGTATCGAGGACAAACAAATTGCTAATAAACTTGAAAAAATATTTAGTAACTCTTTTGACTTTAAACGAACCCCAAAAGGAACAGGCTCCATTACATTGAGCTTCAGTAATGATACTGAACTAGAGCACATATTATCATTTTTTGACATAAACTAACTAAACAAAAAAGCAGGTAATAATTTATACATTTCCTGTTTTTTTACTTTTGATTTCGTGAAAATTAAATTAGTATATATGTTATTGTTTTTTGCTTTCACATTATTGAAAGCTCAAAAACAAGACAACTTAAAAATAGATGATAAACAAGACTCCCTGCAGCTAATTAAGGGACAAAAAAAAGTTATATACTCTGATGCCAGAAAAGCTTCTATTCTTAGTGCTAGCTTACCAGGGTTAGGCCAAGCCTACAATAAAAAATACTGGAAAATACCTATCATATATGGTGTACTTGGGGGCATTGCCTATTGGGGTGTTACTAATCATCAACAATATAAATTTTATAGCAATAATTTAACTGCTTTACATGATGAAAATGCCGGCACAACAAATACTACTGGTTACACAAGCGAACAACTAGTAACTCAAAAAAGATTTTATAAAAAATATAGAGACATGGCAGTTATGCTTGGCGCTTTGGCTTATTTTATAAATATTATTGATGCAAATGTAGATGCTCATCTTAACACTTTTGATGTAAGCGATAACTTGAGCTTTAATGTAAAACCATATTCTATACTTAATTCAAATAACCAATTACAAACTGGTCTTTTTTTACGTATAACTTTTAAATAAATTCTTATTTAAACCAAGACTATCTAAGCAAAAAATAATTAATAAAATTATTCAACAATCATTAAAGATTATCAGACTAATATATGAAGATTGCACTATTAGGATATGGAAAAATGGGTAAAGAAATTGAAACCATTGCTTTAGAACGAGGTCATGATATTATTTTAAAAGTGGATGAAACAAATGCCACAAACATACATGCTGAAGACATAAAAAAAGCTGATGTAGCAATTGAATTTAGCACACCACACACCGTTATAAAAAACATTAAAATATGTTTTGATGCTCAAACACCTGTAGTAGTTGGAACTACAGGTTGGTATGATACTTTTTATGAAATTGAAAAACAATGTTTACAACAAGATGCGACTTTGTTTTACGCTAGCAATTTCAGCTTAGGTGTTAATTTATTTTTTAAATTAAACAGTTATCTAGCCGAATTAATGAATAATTATCAGTTATATGATGTTGAAATGGAAGAGATTCATCATATTCATAAACTCGATAAACCTAGCGGAACTGCAATTACTTTGGCTAATCAAATACTTTCAAAAATTAACCGTAAAAAAGAATGGAGTATCACCAAACGTAATCCTGAAACGCTATTTATAACAGACATCCGAGAGGGAGAAGTACCTGGAACACATACCATAAAATACCATTCAGACATAGATGATATTGAAATTATGCATAAAGCCCATAATAGAAAAGGATTTGCTTTAGGTGCTATAATAGCAGCTGAGTTTGTTAAAAACAAAAAAGGTATATTTACCATGTCTGATTTAATTTGACACTAACTATTGAATATTTAAATATTAACTTCATAATTTTTGATTAAGATAACATATGGGTAACATTATTTTTTTAATTCTAGTCTTAATTTCCTTTGCAGGACTTTACAAAATTTTTGAAAAAGCCGGTCTACCGGCTTGGAAAGCGTTAGTTCCAATTTACAATTTTTGGATTTTAGGAAATATTATCAACCGTCCTAAATGGTGGGCATTAATAATGATTGTTCCGGGTGTTAATTTAATTATGTACGGCGTATATGGATTTCACTTGGCGCGCGCTTTTAAAAAACGCATGAATAATGATTTAATTTTTGCCTCACTAATGCCTTACATTTATTTTGCCTATTTAGGATTTAATCAAGAGATTAAATACTTTGGTGTTAAAGATATCAGATCTGAATCTTCATTTATAAAAAATTGGGCTGATCCTATTATTTTTGCTGTTGTGGCGGCGTCAATTATTCGTGGTTTCTTTTTTGAAGCATTTACGATTCCAACTTCATCATTAGAAAAGTCGTTGATGGTAGGTGATTTTTTATTTGTAAACAAAGTATGCTACGGTGCAAAAGTTCCTCAAACACCGATTGCATTTCCCTTTGCACATCATACTTTACCTTTCACTCAAAGTACAAAGTCATACTTAGAATGGATTAAAATACCTTACCTACGCTTACCCGGTTACTCAAAACCGAAAAATGGTGAAATTGTAGTATTTAATTATCCCGATGGAGATACAGTTGCTCTAGGAATGCAAAACATGAGTTACTACCAATTGGTTCGAGAAATTGCATCCAGTATTAAACAAGAAGATGGTGCAAGAAAAACAGATGAAGCTTATCAAGAACAAGCATGGAATTATGTTAATGGTCCACTAAAACCATTTGGAGAAATTACCGGACGACCTGCCGACAAGCGTGAACATTATGTAAAACGTTGTGTAGGAATAGCTGGCGATAAACTAGAAATAAAAAATGGAGATGTTTATATAAATGATGTAAAACAAGAAATGCCTGAACATGCTCAACATCGCTATATTGTTGCAACTAATGGTCCTTTATTCGGGGAAAATAGCCAAAATAATATGCATGAACCTGTTTTATCTAATTTCGAATTATTGGAAGAGTATGATATTTATGTTACAGAAGCTTCAAAAATTGAAAATCCAAATGATACAACTACCATAAAGACTCCAAATGATACATCTTATTATGATTTGAATATGCCTGTTGATGTGGCAGAAAAAATTAAACAAATAAAAGGCGTTCATTATGTTCACAAAAAAATAGAACCTAAAGGAGAACGAGATCCTCGTATTTTTCCTCACAATAAAAGGTATGCATGGAACAATGATAACTTTGGTCCTTTAGTTTTACCATCAGAAGGAATGACCATTAAAATTGATACCGGAAATATTTGTTTATATGAGAAAATACTAAGCACATACGATGATGGTATTCACCAAATTACTAAATCTGGAGCGCAGGTATTGTATGATGGAAAACCAATTACATCATATACATTTAAACAAGGGTATTATTGGATGATGGGTGATAATCGCCATAACTCGGCAGATAGCCGTAGTTGGGGTGTCGTACCATTTGATCATATCGTAGGACGACCAGTATTTGTATGGTTCAGCATGAAAGATCCGAAAAACAATCCTATTACTGGTAAATCAGTTTTAGGTTCATTAACCAAAAATTCTCACGAAGGTAAATTCCGCTGGGAACGTTTTATGTGTTATGTGGGAGAAGATGGCTTAGTGTCTTGGAAAATTCCAGTTGCCATATTCGTACTATTAGGATTTAGTTACAATTACTGGAGTAAACGTAAAAAGAAAACAAAGTCCTCTCAATAAAATTATTACATATTTATGCAAAACGCAGAAATACTCCTTGAATTAGTTCAAGTCAAAATGCCTTTTGGAAAATACCGAGGTACTACTTTAGCTAATTTACCTATTTCGTATTTAGAATGGTTTCAGCGCAAAGGTTTTCCTAGTGGAAAACTGGGAATGATGCTTGCTACCATGTATGAAATTAAATCTAATGGATTGGAGTATTTGTTAGACCCTTTAAAAAATTATGATTAATAATACTACTTTTTAGATTATTTTTTCAACTTAATGATGCAACTCCTATTCGCTACACATAATCAAAACAAATTAAAAGAAGTCAAAAACTTAATTCCTAATACAATCCAGTTATTAAGTTTGGACGATTTTAAAATAACAACAGATGTAGAAGAGACATCTGATACCATAGAAGGGAATGCCATATTAAAAGCCAGAAGCATATACAATCAAACAGGTATTAATTGTTTTGCAGACGATAGTGGATTACTAGTGGATGCCTTAAATGGAGCACCTGGTGTTTATTCTGCCAGATTTGCCGGAGAGCAAAAAAACGATGATGATAATATGAGCAAATTAATTTCAGCATTAAAAAATGAAATTAACCGCCGTGCTCATTTCAAAACTGTTATTGCTCTGATTATTGATAAAAAAGAATACCTTTTTGAAGGAATTATACACGGAACAATTATCTCAGAGAAACGTGGAAATAAAGGTTTTGGATATGATCCTATCTTTATACCCGACGGCTATTACAATACATTCGCAGAAATGAGTTTAGAAACCAAAAATGCTATTTCTCATCGTGGCATAGCCTTAAAAAAAATGGTTAGTTTATTACACCAATTACTTTAACAGTTATTTTTGTTTAGATATTTTTTTTGAGCCACTGTACATTTCATATTTCAGTAATTTACACTCTAAAGATGCATTGAAAAGTGTCATTTTTTTACTTGGATGTAATCCAATTGATTTAACAGCATCCATATTAGAAGAAATAATCCAAGCAGTCCAACCTCCAAAATCTTTTTTTAATTTATCTCCAATTTCCTTATAAAATGCCTTCGTATCGTCCAATTTTATTCGTTCATCATAAGGAGGATTAAGTAAAATAGTTCCATGGGGTTTAGTTGGCATTAAATCAAAAAAAGAAATATGTTGGTAATTAATCACATCATCTACTTTTGCTACAGCGCCATTTCTCTTAGCCATTTCTAATGGAACTATATCAATGTCACTAGATATAATATTTGGCATATCATCCTTAATTCGGTTAATAGAACTTTCATAAATTGTATCCCACAAACTTTGATCAAAATCATGCCATTTCATAAAACCAAACTCTTCTCTGAAAACTCCCGGAGGTATATTGTTGGCAAATAAAGCCGCTTCAATTCCTAAAGTTCCACTACCACACATGCCATCAATTAACGGCAAATGAGGTTGCCAATTCGATAACAGAACCATTCCGGCAGCCAATACTTCTTTCATGGGTGCAGTATCTATATCTACTCTATAACCTCTCTTAAATAAAGAATCTCCACTACTGTCAAGACTCACATTTACCTGATTTTTAAATATATGAACATAAATGCGAATTGTAGGTTTATCTAAATCGACGTTTGGTCTTACATTAAATTTATCAACAAAACGATCACAAATTGCATCCTTTGTTTTTTGAGATACATATAATGAATGATTAAACTCATCTGAGTTAATTGTTGCATTAATAGCTAAGGTATCATCGGCATTTAATAAAGTTTCCCAAGCATATTCCTTCATTCTATTATACAATTCATACTCATTATCTGCTCTAAAAGAATAAATTGGAACCAATATTTTAAGCGCAGTTCTTAGGCATAAATTTGCTTTATACATAAAACCCTTATCACCGGTAAACGATACTCCTCTTTTAAATGGAATAATGTCGCGTGCACCTAATTTTAATAATTCATTAACCAATACGTCCTCCAAACCATGAAACGTTGTGGCTTTCATTTCAAAATCATCTGATCTATTTTTTTGTGTTTTCAATATAATACTTGAATTAAAACTTACAATTGGTTATGTAAGTTTATGTTATAAATAACTTATTTACTGTTTTTTCTTAACAGCATTAAATACCTCTTTCATGAATCCGGAAGCAAAAACAAAATCGACTAATTCCGGATTTGTTGTCTTTAAAATATCTTTACTATTACCAGTCCACCAATGTTTTCCCTTATAAACGTACAAAATATTCTGACCTATTTCAACAACAGAATTCATATCATGAGTAATAACAATGGTTGTTATATTAAATTCTTGGGTCAAACTTTGAATCAAATTATCAATTATAATGGATGTTTTTGGATCTAAACCTGAATTCGGCTCATCGCAGAATAAATACTTCGGGTTATTAGCAATAGCTCGAGCTAACGCTGCTCTTTTTTTCATACCACCAGATAATTCACCAGGATACAAATTGTTTTTATTTGTTAACTGAACCTTCTCTAAACAAAAATTAACCCTTTCCAACTTTTCCTCATTTGTCATTTTTGTGAACATATCCAATGGAAACCTCACATTTTCTTCCAATGTTAATGAGTCAAATAAAGCGCCTCCTTGAAATAACATTCCAATTTTTTTTCGTACTTCTTGTTTTTGCTTAACTCCTAATAATGGAAAATTTAAACCATCATATAAAATTTCACCTTCATCTATTTCATGAAGACCAACCATTAATTTTAACATGGTCGTTTTACCACTTCCACTTTCGCCAATAATTAAATTAGTTTTGCCCTGCTCAAAAACAAAAGATACATTATCAATTACCTTTGTTGTTCCAAAACTTTTTGATATGTTTTTAATTTCAATCATGTTAAAAACAATTGGGTCAAAAGAAAATTAAATATTAAAATAAAAATACTGCTGTAAACAACAGCTGAAGTACTACTCTTACCTACCTCCAAAGCACCTACTTTTGTATAATAACCAAAATAAGCTGATATTGAAGTTATTAAAAATGCAAAAGTGACCACTTTAGTAAATGAATAGTATAATTTCCATGGCTGAAAAAAAGTTTGAATACCAAAAATATATTCATAAGACGTACAGGCTCCTGTTGCAATTCCCATAACATATCCTCCAAATATTCCCAAAAACATACTTATGGCGATTAAAAAAGGCATTATCAGCATTCCTGCGGCTATTTTAGGTAATATTAAATATCCGGATGAATTAATGCCCATTATTTCTAAAGCATCAATTTGTTCGGTAATCCTCATTGTTCCTATTTCAGAAGCAATATTAGATCCAATTTTACCAGCTAATATCAAACAAACAATGGTAGGAGAGAATTCTAATAACATAGATTCTCTTGCGGCAAAACCAACGGCATATAAAGGTACCAAAGGACTTGTAAAACCAAAAGCTGACTGAATTGTAATAACCCCCCCCATAAAAAAAGAAATGATAGCTATAATCGGTAATGAACTAATACCTATGTTATCTATCTCATAGATAATTCTTTTGAAATAGACTGAAGATTTTTCGGGCTTACTAAATACCCTCTTAATCAACATAAAATACCTTCCTAAATGAAAAAACAATTTCATAGTTTACGTGGCTAATATACAATTTAGTGTTTAATAAATAGGAGGAGGATTAAATAAAAAAGCCCCGCTATTCAGGGCTTTTTTACACTTCGTTTGTACAGGTTCTAAAATCCTGTTCCAAAACTCATCAAACTCTCTTTTTTACTAGGATTGATGGTCATAACCGGTAAATTACTAACATCTACAACTTTTTGTGCTTCTGTACCACTAAAAAATTCCTTAATACTTAAATTAGGTTTATTCATAATAATGATAAGATCTGACTCAATTTTATTTGCATATTCAACTATTGTTTCTGCAACATGATCGCTAGCCATTGATTTATTTGAACAAGATATTCCCTTAGATTTAATATACTGTTTTACCTGATGAGAATAGGCCAATAACTGATTTTCATACGCAGCATCCGATAAACTAAAAACCGCTAAAATACGAATAGAGGCTCCAAAATACTTCGCAAATTGAACAGCCACATCTACTTTTTCACGAGATTCACGAGATAAATCTAATGGTAATAAAATATTTTCACAACCATCTTTATGATCCTTTCCTCTGATTGAAATTACAGGACAAGTACATTCTCGAATCATTTTAGAGGCACTTGCTCCTACAATATTTTTGGCCTTCATGTGGCTCTCTAGACCAACCATAACTAAAGTAGCTTTAATTTCTTCCGAAATTTTCGGAACTATTGAATATAAATTGCCTTTAACATTCATGAATTCGGTAGGTACACCACTTTCAGTTTCTGTTTTTGTGGTTAATACCTTTAAATCTGCTTCTCGTTCCATACCACTTTTTTCATAGGTATGTAACAATACAATTTTGGAGTGTGTGTACTTAGCTAAATTGTAAGCTTGTTTAATAGCTAACAATGATTGTTCTGTAAAATCAATTGGAATTAATAAGATACCTCTTTCTTGTAATTTCATATGCCTAAATTGTTTTTTAATTTGTCATTCATGCCTTAAATTTATCAAAGGCTTTTATAACCATATTTTAATCATTCGTTTTTGTGCTAGTTGAAACATGGCCATTTCATAGTAGATATTTATTGTTTTTATATTTAATCGGATTATAACTTTGACTGTTTTTAAATATTTTTTTGTCTAGTAATAATAACACAACATCCTTAAATAGTAATACTTATCAAAAATTACAACGACAAAATTAGTCAATTAAATGATATTTAAGTATTTATATAAATAATTTACAAAATAATGATGTTAATTAAATAAAAAAAACGATATTTGCAGTCCAAACTTAAAAAAATAATAAAATGGCAGTTAAGATTAGACTACAAAGACATGGTAAGAAAGACTCAGCGTTTTTCCACATTGTAGCGGCAGATGGTCGTGCACCAAGAGATGGAGCTTTTATTGAAAAATTAGGAATTTATAACCCTAATACGAACCCTGCAACTATTGATTTAAATTTTGATTCTACATTAAAATGGTACTTAAACGGTGCAATACCTACAGATACTTGTAGAGCTATACTTTCTTACAAAGGTATTTTAATGAAAAAACATTTATTAGACGGTGTAAAAAAAGGAGCTTTAACAGAAGCACAAGTTGAAGAGCGTTTTACTAAATGGTTAGACCAAAAATCATCTAAAATTAATTCTAAAAAAGATAATTTATCTAGCAATGCTAAAAAAATTGCAGAAGATAAATTAAAAGCTGAAACAGCTGCTAAAGTTGCTAAAGCTGCTAAAATTGCTGCTAAATCAGCTGCAACAGAAAGTACAGAGGCCGAAGCAAATACTGAAAATACAGAAGCTTAATAAAGTTTATTATATAATTTAAAAAGGTTCGACAATGTCGAACCTTTTTTGTTTTAATAACTATTTTCTAACTACTAAAGTATTATATTGAAGTCATTAATAAAAAAATCCAGACTCTTTTAAATCTCGATTTTTTAATGATATCGTTAAATTTTAAAAATGCCACATATCGTGCTCGTACTTAAATATATCGTATTTAATACGATCAGATTCTAATAATGCATCTATACCTTTAGTATACATACTAACCTCTCTATCATACATATTAGATTCTTTTACAGCTATACTAGAAAATTGCCTTTTCCAAAAGATGTCCTCAAAAGTTCTTCTTTCCGCATCATTTTTCACATTATAAACTTCATGCTTTGCAAAAAATGGTCTACACGCAGGATAATAAACATAAAATTGAGGTATTTCCCCTGCATCTTCCTTGCCTTTTTTAGTAGCATAAAAACGCATTCCTAAAATTCTAACTTCAAGTGAAGACTTCTGCTTGTCAAAAAACCAATCTTCTTTCAATTCTAATGATGTAAAATTCTCGTACATCCAAAGGGAATCTGCAGGAGGCAAAATTTTTGTAATAATTTCATTTCCAGCTTCATCAATCCCAACCTGATCAACTGAATCAGTAGGCTGTATAACAATTTTCTTTCTAATTTCACTTAATTCAAAAGGTTTTAAAAATCCTTCATCTTCAAAAGCAATAATCTGACCACTTAAGATATATTTTAATACTACTTGCATTAAAGACGTCCTCCCAGCTATAATTTCCTTAGGAAAATATAAAGGTTGATTTTGTTTTTCACGCATATCAATCCTTCTCCAAACACGCTTTTGCCAAGTAACATCTGCTTCTCGTAAATGAGTGTAAGGTATAAATCGTCTGCTTGAAGCATTTTCTTTATCATAAACGCCATCTCTATAATCTCCTGGCTGAAATACACCAGACTGTGCTCTTAAATTAAGAGCAGTAAAATATAAAAAAGACAATAAAGAAATTTTTAAGTATTTTAACATGATACAAAAGTTTAGTTGTTATTACAAGAACTATTTCGCCACCTTCAAGGCTGTAGTTACAGGATATGGTTTACCATCCGGACCTTTAACCTTAGCGTCAATATATAATTTACCTCCGACATCTGCATCTTTTAAGTATTTCTTAGCTTCATCAGATAACATAGGACCCGTTCCATTAGCTTGAACAGTTTTACCTTTCACTTTACATAAAATTTCCCAATTCAAAACAACATAATTTGCTTGAAAATCAAAGCCTAGTGCACCAGCACCTAATGCAGCTGCAATTTGTAAATCTGCTTTTTTGATTTCAGCACCCAAAAATTTACCTCCAATTTTTATATCTGGTTTTGGTAAAGGTTTTACTCTAAATTTAACCGGAGGACCTTGTGGCTTAACACCTTCCTTTAACTTAGCAGAAACAGTTACCATACATTCACCCGTTCCAGAAAAATTGAACTCATATTTTCCAGGGCCTTTACTCACCACATTTACACCAGCCCCTGAAGCAGTAACTGATATATCAGCTGGGGCAATCCCTGCAGCTGCTGCGGTTACAGGATTTGGAACCCCTGCATAAAACACATTCATTTGATCGGCTGACACACTCACTGCAGGAGGTGCTACTTTATAAGATTGTTCAAATGGGTAATATTTGAATGTACCATCCGGAGTCTTAAATTTAATTACCCCTTTATAAGTTTGGTCACCGGCACCACTTGTACCTGCTTTGTATTTTCCTTCTCCTGCCACAACTTCAATAGCATTTCCTTTAGCTCCATTAACGGCTCCTAAGGAATCTACGCCTATTAATACTTCCATATCACCGGCAGCTAACTTAGATGATGATGCTGCTAAGAATATATCAGCTTCATATTGTTGACCAGCTTGTATGTAAGAAGATGGAGCCACAACACGAGCCTTGATAGCATCAAATTTAATGGCTAATTTACCACTAGCTCCAGCAAAAGTCTGAAGTATTTCTGCTTCTAAATTTCTTAATTCTGATTGAAATTTGTTTAAATTCGCTACTGCTGCTGCATTTGGTAAATGGTCAAAGTGTTCTAATTCCCATGTTAATTTAATACCATCGTCTTCTCTTCCACTGTCAACCGGTTTAATTTTAGCAAATTTCTTTTTCAAACTTTCAAACTCCTCTGGCATGAATTTTTCTTGAGGATTTTTTTGCATTTTTTCAATCAATGCTATTAAATTGTCACTCAATTTATTAAATTCTTTCCTCAAAGCGACAGCTCCATGTGGTTCTGAATGCGGAGCTGTTTTATCTGAGCCAATCATCACGTGTGTTGGAACGTCATAATCATCGAATTTTTGATGAAATCTCATTTGAAACGTATCTGCCACCTCAGGCGTAACTCCTTCAACGTGACTAATTAATTCGTTTTTAGTCTCATTGATGTATTTATACATTTCATCAATATATTTTTTAGCTTCTTTTGCTCTTTCAAAATAAGGCTTTGCGGCTGCATTACCTGATATGGATTTTTCAAAAGCTTCATAAATATTTTTATTATTTTCAGTTAAATTCTTTTTAGTATCTTCCATACTTTTATTAACTGAAATGTATCCTTGAAGTACTTGTTTTGAAACGTTCATCGCTAACAATGCCGTTAATACCAAGTACATCATACCGATCATCTTCTGTCTAGGTGATTCTTTACCTCCGCCTGCCATAATTTATCTTTAATTTTTTGTGTTTATATTTAACCGGGAAAACGATGCTCCCCGGTGTATTAAATTTATTAATAATTATTTATTGAAATTCATTGCACCTAACATATTGCCATAAATTGTATTTAAAGCTGTTAAGTTAGTTGATAATTGAGCCATCTCAGCACGATATTTTTTAGTATCATCAACTGAATCATGTAAATTTTTCATTAAATCAGCTAAACCTTCATAGAATTTTTCTGTAGCTTCTAAATGAGTACGAGAGCCTTGTAATTGCAATTCATAAGTTGCATTTAAAGCCGATAAATTTTTAGCCACGTTATTCAAAGACCCCCCTATTGAAGAACCTGCATCATTAGACTCAGCTAAGCTAGCAATAGAATCGGCTGCTTTACTATACGTATCAGCCAAATGAGATACATTTTTTGAAGCGTTTTTAACACTGTCAACATATTCATTAGTAGCTACGGCAGCATTACTAATATCACCTATTTTAGAAGCTGTATCACTCAATGAACGCATACCAGAACCTAAACTTTCTATCAATTCTGGTCCTATTTTCGCTTCAGCTAACATAGCATCCAACTGAGCAGAAACCGGCTCTATTGATTTTGTTTCCTCATGGTGTGCTTCCTCATGATCATCATGTCCATGACCACCCATACCTGCTAATTCAGGGTAAGGTAAAGTCCAATCATACTCTTCGTGCGGAATATCAACACCAAATAAGATAAATAGTACCGCTTCTGTACCAAGTCCAGCGATAATCGCTATGTTAGAACCAGGCCAGTGCATAATTTTAAACAATGCTCCAACGATTACAATCGCAGCACCAAAACATGATGCTAAGTGCATAAACTTTTTAAAACCAGTTATTTTAGGTAATGAACTCATAATTTAGTTGTTTTTAGTTGTTATTTGATATTGGTTAATTATTGTTTTAAATTTCGTCTCCTTTTGAACGACCTAAATAAGTCATTACATTACGGAATCCTATGTAAGCTTTTGCCGTATCTTGATATTCATATGTCCTAGAACTAACCTGTAAATAATATCCTACATCTTTCCAAGAACCACCTCTGATAACCTTACGTTTTAAAACGTTAGCATCCTTATCTTGAGCCTCATAAACATAATCAGGATTTAAATCGTGAGTAAAATCATAAGAAGATTCATCGAATGCATTACTAGTCCACTCAGCCACATTTCCTGCCATACAATACAAGCCAAAATCATTTGGATTGTAAGAATACACATACACAGAATGAAAACCTCCATCATCAATATAAGAACCTCTCAATGGTTTGAAATTACCCAAAAAACATCCTTTAGCATTTCTGATGTAAGGTCCGCCCCAAGGATAAGGAGATAATTCATTTCCTCCCCGAGCAGCATATTCCCATTCGGACTCAGTTGGTAATCTAAAATCATTAACAATGGACATTCCTTCACCAACTAAATAGTTATTCAATAAATTGGAACGCCAAATACTGAATGCTCTTGCTTGTTTCCAAGTAACACCAACAACAGGGTAATCATCATAAGCAGGATGCCAAAAATACATATTAGTCATTGGTTCATTGAAAGAATAGGTAAAATCGTGTACCCATGCCAATGTATCAGGGTAAACATTGATAACATCTTTTAATATAAAAACTGAGCGGTCTACTCCTTTACGAGAACGTGGTATGTAATTACCTTGACTAACGGAAACCTGATCTTCAACATTATATGTTCCTAGAGTTTTAGGGTCTTTTGCAGGATCAGCAACTGGTGTTGAAGGAGCACCTGGCGCACCATTTTGCCCCTCGTTAGTATGAACCCCATTTATGTAGTCAGCCTTTTTATATTCATGAGCTGGATCTTGAGTATCTGTTGATTTTTGTCTAACAAAACGATTTGATTTAGAAGCCGCCAATCTGATATCTATCCTATAATATTCGTAGTTCAACTTACGAGTATCTATTTCTTTTCTGTTATAAAAACGTTCTGATTCAGGAAGATACAATGGTTGCAAATCTGTTCTATAGTCTTCATCATCACTATCCCATTTAATTTTTGTAGACCAATTAATGTATGGATCTTGAAGATTTTGATCTGTTTTGTAGACAGGCCACATGTTTAAGAAATCTTCCTGAGAAATTTGATAATCTTCAGCGTCACCATTTGAACCAAAAGCCAATAACTTACGAGCAATTGAATCCCTTACCCAATAAACAAATTGTCTATATTCATTGTTAGAAATCTCCGAATCATCTATGTAAAAAGCTTGAACGGATACCATTTTTGATTTTGCTGTATGTGCTGTAGTCACCTCCTCGTCACTAGGCCCCATGTGATAACTACCCATAGGAACATACAAAGTACCAAATGGATCTGGTTGGAACCATTTTTCACTATCAGTAACCCCAACCAATTCTCCAGCCTTTTTGTTACATCCCGTAACAACTGCTATAAATGAAGCTAATACAATCAGTTTTTTCATAGTGATTTTTATATAATTTGTCCGCTAGTGAAATCTAAATAAATTTTATTTCGCTTTTTATTTATAACTCTAATTTTTGATTTCGTTACAATATTTTTTACCAACATGTTATAAACAAAAGGGACAAGTTTTAAGGGATTTAAACGTGTATTAATTAAAAAAGTTACAATTAATCCAAAAATCTTGCATTCTGATAACTACTTACCTTTTTTGTTTTTTTAATACCAAAACAATATCCCGCCATAATCTCGTGTGTACCAGAGCTATAACCTTTTATTTTTGAGAGGGTCAAATCATAAGAATAACCAACTTTTAAACTTCTGTCCTTTAAAAATCTATAGCCTACCATCGGAGCAATTGCATCTTGCATACGGTAAGTGACTCCAGCCCACAATAATTTATTGTAAATGTAAGTCACGTTTAAATCTATTTGAGTAGATGAAGCATCTGATTTTATCTTAATATTTGGATTAAGTCCATGCTGACCTCCTTCTCCCAAATTAAACGTGTATCCACCAACTATGTAATAGTGACGAGCTAACGCAAATAAAACACTTGTACTAGCACTAATATCTTGCGCAGCTAAATGCGTGGAAGACACTCCAAAATACATTTTGTTAGCAACTGAATAAAAAATCCCCAAGCCACAATCATATGTAAGTTTATTTAAAGCGGGATTAGAAGCTGTTACAGTACCAGAAACATAGGATGGAATAGATGGATCATAAACATTTTTACCATCAGGAGCAATCCATTCTCCATTAATTTGTTTCTGCAAAACACCCCCATCAACCCCTATTCCTAAAACACCGGCGCCGAAACGTCTGTTATAAGATAAAGCCAAACGGGCAAACAATGTTTTATCAAACCCTATTTGATCATTCATTACATTTAAACCTATTGCAATTGGCATTTGACCAATGGGCATATCAAAACTCAACAACCCTGTTTTTGGAGCTCCAGGAAAACTAACCCATTGTTGACGAGCTAATACATTCGCGCATATTGCCTCGCTAGTACCTGCATAACCTGGATTATAGATTAATTTGCTATGCATAAACTGGGTAAATTGTGGATCTTGTTGCGCATATAAGGCGCTCGCAAAACACATGAAAGCGGCCGTCAAAAAAGATAAAATTTTATTCATGTACACCTGATATACTTAGTTTTTATGTGTCATTTTAGTACTTGGGCGACTAAGATATAGCATATTTATTAAAACTCAAACTTTTTGAACTATTTTTTGTTAAAAACAAAAAAACTACAAAAAAAATACAAAATTGAACGGATTTAGCATTAATTAAGGGCTAAATTTGTAAATGTTTTACTAGTTAAGTATTGATTAGCAATTACTAAAAACTAACTATTTCATTCAAATTACACATATTTCATATATAACAAAAATTACAAATGATTGCCACTATATTTCATAAAGGAAAAGAATATAAAATTGATTTTTATAACCCCATCGACATATCTATGCCTTTACATAATTCCAAAAATTGTGCTAGCGCATGGTACGTAGAGCCTATGAAAATAGAACCTGTTGTAAATGGAACATGGATTGGGGACGTGAACCAAGGAAGTTCGGTGAATTTTAGAAATATAACTTTTAATCCTCATGGTAATGGAACGCATACTGAATGTGTGGGACATATTAGTAAAGAGTTTATTTCTATCAACCAATGCTTAAAACAATTTATGTTTTTGGCAGAAGTAGTAACGTTTTTACCAACCCAGATTGAAAACGGAGATTTTGTTATTACCAAAAAACAAATAGAAGACGTTCTAAACGGTATTAAACCCGAAGCTATTGTTATCAGAACTTTATCAAATGGGTTAAACAAACTAAGTATGCAGTATTCTAACACTAACCCAACATATATTTTAGAGGATGCTATTCATTATTTAAATGACATAGGTGTTCAGCACTTACTAATTGATATGCCGTCTATTGATAGAGAAAATGATGAAGGAAAGCTGTTAGCACATCACGCTTTTTGGAATTATCCTAAAAATCCCCAACTTCATAAAACCATTACAGAGTTTATATATGTGCCCAATGAAGTATCTGATGGAACGTATATCTTAAATTTACAAATTGCAAGTTTTGAAAACGATGCTAGCCCAAGTAAACCTTTACTATATAGGGTATACTAATATTTAACGTTTTTAAAACATTTAAACTTTTATCATGAATTTATATTTACCATATAGCAATAGTTTAACAAACTACAAACGATTTTTAACTCGCGAAGTAACCTGCGGCGAAATAGGTATAGGTGGACAAAATCCTATTAGGATTCAAAGTATGACCACTACCGATACAATGGACACAAAAGCAACTGTAGCCCAAAGTATACGAATGATTGAAGCAGGCTGTGAATTAGTTCGAGTGACTGCACCGAGTATAAATGAGGCTAAAAATCTGGAAAATATTAAAAAAGAATTGTTAGCTGCAGGATTTAAAACCCCATTAGTAGCTGATATACATTTTACACCTAACGCCGCTGAATTTGCAGCTCGTATTATAGAAAAAGTTAGAATAAATCCTGGAAACTATGCAGACAAAAAAAAGTTCGAAGCTATAGATTATACAGACTATGCTTATGAACAAGAATTAGAAAGAATTAGAAACCGTTTTACTCCACTTGTAAAAATATGCAAAGAGTACGGAACAGCAATGCGTATTGGAACAAATCATGGTTCGCTAAGCGATAGAATTTTAAGTCGTTATGGAGACACACCCCTTGGAATGGTAGAATCTGCTTTTGAATTTTTACGCATTTGTGAAGATTTAAATTATGACAACATAGTTATTTCTATGAAAGCAAGTAACACCCAAGTGATGGTTCAAGCTTACCGATTACTAGTTCAAAAAATGCTGGAAACGAATCGTAACTACCCTCTGCACTTAGGGGTAACTGAAGCCGGAGATGGAGAAGATGGAAGAATCAAATCAGCAGTAGGCATAGGAGCATTATTAGAAGATGGCTTAGGTGATACAATTAGAGTTTCCTTAACTGAAGACCCAGAATTTGAAATTCCCGTAGCTAAAGCACTTGCAAGTAGGTATTCTGAAGAGAAAATCAAACTTCACCAACCGATTCTTCCATTACAAACTGAAAACCAAAAAATATTTTTATCATACAATCCATACAACTATCAAAAACGTGCATCAAATACCGTTCTAAATATTGGAGGCCATCAGGTACCTAGAATTATAGCCGATTTTAGCGAAAAAACAAGCATTAATCCATCTACATTATTCGCCGTCGGGTATAATTATTCTGTTCCTATGGATAAATGGAACATCAGTGATTTAGCATGTGACTATATTTATGCCGGGAACAATCTACTCCATTTTGAAATTCCGGGAACGTTAGGAACTATTTATAATGCTGAAGCATGGAAAACTATTGAGCACCCAACGAGGGCATATCCCTTATTTTGTGGCGAAGAGTTTTTTAAAAACGACAAAATTCACCCGGAATTAAATTTTGTAGCAATTACTAAAGAAGTTCTTACGGAAGAATTTATTTCAAAAATTAAAAATTCAAATCATGTCGTTTTAATTGCTGATAGCTTTAATCCTTTTGCTATGCCTGAATTAAGGCGATTATTTGTTTCATTAGCAGAAAACAATGTTCATTTGCCGGTTATTATTAAACGTAATTACAAAGACATCAATGAACAAGATTTTCAATTAGGTTCATCAGCAGAAATTGGAGCATTGTTATTAGATGGACTTGGAGATGGATTATGGATTAAACAAATCAATTGTACATCACCTCAAATTACGAACTCAACAGCGTTCGGTATATTGCAAGCAACTAGAACACGAATTAGTAAAACAGAATATATCTCCTGTCCAAGTTGTGGAAGAACTTTATTTGATTTACAAGAGACAACCGCAAAAATACGTGAACGTACAGACCATTTAAAAGGAATAAAAATAGGTATTATGGGATGCATCGTTAACGGACCTGGAGAAATGGCTGATGCAGATTATGGATATGTTGGTGTTGGAGTAGGAAAAATTTCTCTATACAAAGGAAAAGAGGTCGTGAAAAAAAATGTTCCAAGTGAAAATGCAGTGAATGAACTTATTAATTTAATTAAAGAACACGGAGATTGGGTAGAAAAAAATTGAGAATTCATAATCACTCTGTATTTCAGAATCATGATATATATCATTTACTTTAAAATCAACTATTTTGGTAATAAATTCGTTATCGTTTAATTTAGAACATATTAATCGATTAATGTTTTTTTAATGTTTACCAATATTCAGAAAGTTATACTAACCGTTTTATTAGGATTAAACTATTTTTTAGCGTTTAGTCAACACAATGAATCTAAAAACCAAGAAGGTAATAGCTTTGGTATTTTAAGTAAAAAAAATTCTGACAGTTCATTATACATTCAAGCATATTCTTTTATCAAAGAACTGAAAATTAAAGAAGCCAGTCAATTAGTTTCTCAACTTCAAAAAACAAATCCAAACTATAAAGAAGTTTATTTTCTTAAAGGATTAATATTTGCTCTAAAAGGCAAATACGCTCATGCTATATCAAATTTTAACACAGTGCTTGAAAATAATCCTAAGCACGAAAAAGCACTTTATAACAGAGCTTTAGCGAAAGCATTATTAGATGACTATAAAAGTGCTATTGAAGATTTAAATAAATGCATAGCTATTAATCCTAATTATACACTTGCCTATTACAGTAGAGGCTATTGGCACGAAATCATGCGAAATTTTAATGAAGCTATTTCCGACTATCAAAAAACAATTATTTTAGATAAATATTTCAACGAAGCTTATTTGGCCCTAGCGTACGTGTACTACCAAACCGGAGATAAAATAAATGCGTGTGAAACTCTCAAAAAAGCAACTTCAGAGGGAATGAATGCTGCTTCAGATTTATTTCAAAATTACTGCCAATGATACGGTTATTTTATTTTTTGCTTTTTGTATTTAATACTATTTATGCTATAAGCCAACCCTTATCCATTATTCTATCAAAATATGAGGTGCCTTGTGAACTAGGAAAAGCCAGCGTATCAGTTTCAGGTTCTAATAATTATCATCTTTCTTGGAGCACAGGCTCTCATGTCAATTACATTGACGAATTAACATCAGGAGATTATTTTATAACTATACAATATGATTTTAATAAAGACACAACTATTTATTTTACTATCAAAGAAATAACATGTGAACCTATTGCAGAAAACCATTTTACTCCTAATGGGGATGATTACAATGACACATGGGATATTTCAAGAATAGAAAAATTTCCAGATTTTGAATTATTTGTATACAATCGTTGGGGACAACAAGTGCATCATCAAACTAAACATTATGAGCCTTGGGACGGAAGAAATTTAAATTTACCATTACCCGATGCCGCTTATTATTATGTTCTCTATTTTTCAAAAGCAGACAAACATCATTTTATTAAAGGAAACGTTAATATTATTAGATAAATGAAACATTGGTTATATACCGTTTTACTAGGGTTCATATTACGATCTTTTGGACAACAATCTGGTCAGTTTACTCAATTTACTTTTAATAAGTATGGGTATAACCCTGCATCTGCAGGCACTAATATTAATAATAACATAGAATTAATTTTGGGAGGAAGAAAACAATGGATAGGTTTAGATCGCGCACCTGCATCTAATTTTTTTAGTGTCAATTATACAATTAAACCAAAACGAAGCTATAAACGCTGGCACAACTTTGGGATGTATCTAGAAAATGAATCTGCAGGCATTTATCGGAATGATGCTTATTACGTATCTTACACCATACATTTACCAATTAATAAAAAAACTTTCATATCATTTGGAATTTTTGGGGGCTTAAAAAATTTTTCAGTAAACAAGGCCTCTATTTCAAAATCAGACCCTGTATTTGCTTCTACGTATAATGACTATTTTTTAGCATACCCTGATTTTATTCCCGGTGTGAGAATCTACAACAAAAAGAAATTTTTAGATCTTTCTGTAAAACAATTATACAAAAACAAACAAGCTCAAGGAGATAAACAAATAGGTAACAAATCGGTATTAGTGCCACAATTATACGTTTCATTTGGAAGTAAATACCTATTAAATAATGACATTATATTTGTTCCGGCATTTAATATACACAGTTCATTTACGAATATACCTAGTATCGAATTAAACATGATGACATACTATTTTAAACGATTAGGTTTGGGAGTAAGTATTCGTAACAAAGATTTTGTTTGTGGAATAGTTCAAATAAGATTTTTAAAAAATATGACATTTGGTATCGCTTATGACTATAGCATCAATAGTTTAAATCGTGTTTCTCCAAATACGATTGAATTCATGATTGGTATTACCTCATTAATGAATGTTATAGGGCTAGACCACGAAGATTTTAATATTACAAAATGTCCTAAATTTGATTTTTAATTTAGCCTATTATCATTTTGGATAAAACGTTTAACAACAAAAATTTTCGGTCAATATTTCTGAGTTATTTGAATTTTGAACCTACTACTGATCAATCAAAACTAATTAATTTATTAAACGAATTTATTAGTAATCACGATGACCGAGAAATCATGGTAATTAAAGGATATGCCGGAACCGGCAAAACCAATATGGTGGCAGCTTTATCTAAAACATTACCATCATTTAAATGGCGTAGTGTTTTACTAGCCCCTACAGGTCGTGCTGCAAAAGTGCTATCAACCTATTCTCAAAAAACAGCACAAACTATACACAAAAAAATATTCAAAAAAATTCCAACTCATGATGGCGGCGTGCAATTTAGCTTGGGAGAAAATTTACATAAAAATACCATTTTCATTGTTGATGAAACATCAATGATAGGTTTGGACAATTCAAATTCAGAATCAATATACGGAAGTTTATTAGAAAGTTTATTTGAATATGTATATTCTGGAGATTATTGCAAACTAATATTAGTAGGTGACACAGCGCAATTACCACCTGTAGGAAGTAATGAAAGTCCTGCCTTGAATATAGAATTCTTAAAAGCAGCTTATCATTTAAACATTAAGTATATTGAATTAAAACAAGTAGCTCGGCAACAGGATGCCAGTGGTATTTTGTTAAATGCCACCTATCTGAGAGAGTGCATTGCCAACCAAATTGATACTTTTCCAAAACTAAAACCCTAACCTGATGTTGTACGATTAAATGGCGATGAGTTAGAAGATGCCTTAAACAATGCTTACAATAATTACGGATTTAATGATGTATTATTGGTAACAAGAAGCAATAAACGCGCCTATTTATTTAATCAAGCTGTAAGGCAACGTATAAGATACATGGAAGATAATTTGTGTGGAGGAGATTTAATGATGGTGGTTAAAAACAATTATTTTTGGTTAGATGATAAATCCGAAGCAGGCTTTATAGCCAATGGCGACAGCCTAGAAATAAAAAAAATTATCAAAAGAAAGGAAATATACGGCTTTAATTTTGCAGAATGCATCGTTAATCTGTGTGATTATCCTAACTCTCCCGAAATAACTGTCAATTTACTGTTAGATGCCATTAATACAGAAACCTCTGCTTTAACAAAAGAGCAACAACAGTTATTATTTGAAGCTATTATGGAAGATGTATCCGATCAGCCTATTAAAGGATTGAGAATGGCTTATCTTAAAAACAGTCCATACTTTAATGCGTTACAAGTTAAATTTAATTATGCAGTAACATGTCACAAAGCTCAGGGTGGTCAATGGCCATGTGTTTTCATTGACCAAGGTTATTTAACAAAAGACATGGTTAATGTTGAATATTTGAGATGGTTATATACTGCTTTTACACGAGCTAGTGAAAAAATATATTTAATGAATTTTTCAGACGACTTTTTTGAATGAACCGTTCATGTGTTTAAATTATATATTTTTTATTTACCATATATAGTATAACCAAATTTAATCATTTGTTTTGTGCAAAAGTCGACGAATGTTCTTTCCCGTTATCTCTTCGAAATTAAATTCTACTGTCTATTTGCGGGTTAATACAACCGAATTTTAACATTTAAAAGGCATTAATAGGAACTTATTGAGCCATTTTATTTAATTTTCAAGCAATTAAAGTTTCTTAAAATCGTTATATTCGCATGATACAATTCACACAAACGAATGACAACAATTACAAAAAAAATCCAAATGGTTGACTTAAAAGGTCAATACGAAAAAATAAAAACCGAAGTTGATTTAGGAATACAAGAAGTAATTAATAGCACTGCATTTATTAATGGTCCTGCCGTAAAAGAATTTCAAGCAGATTTAGAAAAATACCTCCAAGTAAAACATGTCATTCCTTGTGCAAATGGCACTGATGCTTTGCAAATAGCGATGATGGCCTTAGATTTAAAACCAGGCGATGAAGTTATTACTGCTAGCTTTACTTACGTTGCCACTGCCGAAGTTATTGGATTATTAGGATTAACACCTGTATTAGTAGACGTTTATCCTGACACATTTGACATTAATATAGAAGCAATAGAAAAAGCAATAACTCCAAAAACCAAAGCTATTGTTCCGGTACATTTATTTGGGCAATGTGCCGATATGGAGCGTATTTTAAATTTAGCAAAAAAACACAACTTGCATGTAATAGAAGATGTGGCGCAGGCTATCGGTGCTGATTATACATTTAGCAACGGAACAAAAGCTAAAGCAGGCACTATTGGAACAATAGGTTGCACTTCATTTTTTCCAAGTAAAAACTTAGGTTGCTATGGAGACGGCGGAGCAATGTATACCAATGACGATACTCTGGCAAAAAAAATGCGTATGATAGCGCATCATGGTCAAAGTGTACAATACGTTCATGATGTACTAGGAGTTAATTCTCGCTTAGATACAATACAAGCTGTTATATTAAAAGCCAAATTAAAACATTTAGATGAGTATGCTGCTGCCAGAAATAGGGCAGCCTCGTATTACGACAAAGCATTAGCTAACCATCCCAAAATTAAAATTCCTGCTCGAGCAAAAAATTCAACACATGTATTTCATCAATATACTTTGCAACTTAATGGTGTTGATAGATCGAAGTTACGCGAACAATTAGCCGAATATGGTATTCCGGCCATGATTTATTATCCGATTCCTTTGCATGAGCAAAATGCATACAAAAGCGACCGTTATAAAAAAGGGGATTTCCCGGTAACAGAGCAACTATGCGCCAATGTTTTATCGCTTCCAATGCACACAGAAATGGATGAAGAAACCTTAAAATATATTACAGATAATCTATTGAAATTAGTTAATTAGTCATTTCTATTCCCTAAAGTAAATCAAAAATTAATCTTTATATTTTTAAATATTATTTTTCCATTTAACAGTTAGTTACAAATTCACAAATGGTCAAATAAAATTATTGTCATATTAACTTTTATAACACATGAAAATAGCAATTGTAGGCACAGGATACGTTGGATTAGTAACTGGAACTTGTTTTTCGGAAGTAGGTATGGACGTTACCTGTGTTGATATAGATCAAAAGAAAATTGATAATTTACACAAAGGAATTTTACCAATATACGAACCAGGACTAGAAGAGATGGTAGAACGTAACGTACATAAAAAACGCTTACATTTTTCTACTTCTTTAAAAGATAGTATTCAAGGAGCAGAGGTTGTTTTTATTGCCGTTGGCACACCTCCTGATGAAGATGGATCTGCTGACCTAAAATATGTATTAGGGGTTGCTTCTAGCATTGGTGAATTTATGGAACATCCATTAGTAGTTGTTACCAAAAGCACGGTACCTGTAAGTACAGCCGAAAAGGTTCGTAAAGCGGTTCAAGAGCAATTAAACAAACGTGACTCTAATCTAGATTTTTACGTAGCTTCAAATCCGGAATTTTTAAAAGAAGGTGCTGCCATTGAAGATTTTATGAAGCCGGATAGAATTGTCGTTGGTGTCGATAGACCTGAAGCTGAAGAATTAATGAGAAAATTATATAAACCATTTTTAATGAATGGTCATCCAATTTACTTTATGGATATCCCATCTGCAGAAATGACTAAATATGCGGCCAATGCAATGCTAGCAACTAAAATTAGTTTTATGAATGACATAGCTAATCTTTGTGAAATTATGGGAGCAGATGTGAATATGGTTCGTAAGGGAATTGGAAGTGATGCTAGAATTGGGAACAAATTTATTTATCCCGGAGTTGGCTACGGAGGAAGTTGCTTCCCAAAAGATGTAAAAGCATTAATTAAAACCGCAAAAGAAAACAATTATGACATGCGAATTTTAGATGCTGTAGAACATGTAAATGAAAGTCAAAAAGAAGTTCTATTCAATAAAGTAAAACAACATTTTAATAATAATTTAAAAGATAAAAAGTTTGCATTATGGGGTTTATCTTTTAAACCTAAAACTGATGATATGAGAGAAGCTCCATCATTAGTAATCATTGAAAGATTATTAAAAGAAGGTGCCAGCGTAGTGGCTTACGACCCTGTTGCAATGAAAGAGGCTCAACACACTTTAAAAAACACTATTGAATACGCCACTGACATGTACGATTGTCTTAATGGAACAGATGCTTTATTGATAGTTACAGAATGGCCGGAATTTAGAGTACCTGATTTTGATGAAATTAACAAACGCCTCAAACAAAAAGTATTATTTGATGGTCGAAATATCTTTGACGCACAGGATTTAAAGAAACTAGGGTATAGCTACTATTGCATTGGTGTTAAAACTAATTAAAACATCACGAAACCACCCATATAATCATTCAAAAAATAAAACGACTTAAAATAATTTAAAAAACTGTTAGTTGTTATAGAGTCGATTAACTAATTAAACACATGAGTCAAAAAAGAATATTAATCACTGGAGCTGCTGGATTTTTAGGTTCGCATTTATGTGATCGGTTTATTAAAGAAGGTATGCAAGTAGTTGCCATGGATAATTTAATTACAGGCGATTTAAAAAACATCGAGCACTTATTTAAACTTCCTCAGTTTGAATTTTATCATCACGATGTAAGTAAATTCATTCATGTTCCCGGCAACATTGATTATATCCTTCACTTTGCATCACCTGCGAGCCCGATTGATTATTTAAAAATTCCGATACAAACTTTAAAAGTTTCTTCGTTAGGTACTCACAATATTTTAGGGTTTGCTCGTGTTAAAAAAGCACGCGTTTTAGTTGCTTCTACAAGCGAAGTTTATGGAGACCCCCATGTTCACCCTCAAACTGAAGAGTATTGGGGTAACGTAAATCCTGTTGGACCAAGAGGTTGTTACGATGAAGCAAAACGTTTTATGGAAGCCTTAACAATGGCATATCATGAAACTCATGGATTAGAAACTCGCATCATTCGTATATTTAATACTTACGGTCCTCGCATGCGTCTCAATGATGGTCGTGTGTTACCTGCGTTTATTGGACAAGCTTTAAGAGGAGAGGATTTAACTATGTTTGGAGATGGAAGCCAAACGCGTAGTTTTTGCTTTGTTGATGACTTAGTAGAGGGTATTTATCGTTTACTGATGAGCGATTACCATTTACCCGTTAATATTGGAAATCCGAGTGAAATTACCATTAAAGAATTTGGGGAAGAAATTTTAAAATTAACAGGTGCTGCTCAGAAATTAATTTCACTGCCTTTGCCAAAAGATGACCCTAAGCAACGTCGTCCTGATATCTCAAAAGCAAAAGAAATTTTGGGATGGGAACCAAAAATAAGTCGGGCAGAAGGATTAAAGATAACATTTGATTATTTCAAATCTTTATCGAAAGAAGAATTGCTAAAAACAGAGCACCGAAATTTGGAAACATTAAACAAATAATGTGAATGAGGCATTACAACATTACTGTAAAAGGAAAAGTTCAACGTGTTTCGTACCGTTTTTGTGCACACGCTCAGGCCATTAAACATAATCTAACAGGCTATGTAAAAAATTTACATAATGGAGATGTTTATATAGAAGCAGAAGGCAAGGAAGATGACATTAATCAACTCATTGATTGGTGCTATATAGGTTCCCCATTATCCCAAGTAACAGAAGTTTCTGCCGAAGAAAATGAATTAAAATACTTCGAAACCTTTGAAATCAAAAAATAAAAGAGGAAATTAATTTCCTCTTTTATTTTTTAAACTACAATTTACACATTAAGCTAACCTAACATTTACGGCATTTAATCCTTTTTTACCTTCTTGCACGTCGAATACTACTTCGTCATTTTCACGTATTTCTTCTTGCAAACCTGTGGCATGAACAAAAATTTCTTGTCCATTTTCTTCTTTAATAAATCCGAAACCTTTTGTCTCGTTGTAAAATTTTACTACTCCGTTTTTCATTTTTTTGTTTTTTGTTATTATTATTTATTTAATTATTAAAGCTCTATCCATAAGTATAAAACCATAATGCTATTTAGAATAAGGATGTTTTTTTATCACATCAATATCTTTTTTAATTAATTTTTGTATGCCTTTAAAATAAGGTAATTCTTCATGACTACACAACGAAATAGCTTCTCCACTCTCCCCTGCCCTACCTGTTCTGCCGATTCTATGGACATAAGCTTCTGCCTGCTCAGGAATTTCGTAATTAATCACATGCATTAATTTATCTACATCAATTCCTCTTGATGCTATATCTGTAGCTACCAATGCATTTATTGTTCTGTCTTTAAATCCTTTTAATGCTTTTTCTCTGTTATTTTGAGATTTATTTCCATGAATAGCTTCAGCTTTAATGTTATAGCTATTTAAAGTCTTAGCCACTTTATCAGCACCATGTTTCGTTCTGGTAAAAATTAAAACATGCTCAATTTTTTTATCTTCTAAGATAAATTTTAACAAGGCGCTTTTTTTTGTTTTTTGAACAAAATATACGGATTGTTTAACTGAAGTAGCTGTCGATGAAACAGGATTTACGGCAACACTCACCGGATTTTTAAGAATCGTATGAGCTAACTTCATGATATTAGGAGCAACTGTAGCCGAAAAAAACATGGTTTGTTTTTGGGCAGGTAATCTAGCAATTACCTTTTTCATATCATTTATAAACCCCATGTCTAACATTCGATCGGCTTCATCTAAAACAAAATATTCAACAGAACCTAATTTTATAATACCTTGTTTCATTAAATCCAACAAACGTCCCGGTGTAGCAATTAAAATATCTATGCCAGTTTTAATAGCAACAACTTGATGAAACTGAGATACTCCTCCAAAAATTACAGCATGTTTGTAACCTAAATTTTCGCCATATTCTTTAAAATTTTCACTAATCTGGGTAGCTAATTCGCGAGTTGGAGCTAAAATCAAAGCTTTAATTTCGCGACGCTGATTAGTTTTTTTATTTGCTTCTAATAATTGTAATATGGGTAAAGCAAAGGCAGCTGTTTTTCCTGTACCCGTCTGTGCACAACCAAAAATATCTTTTCCTTGTAAAATGTGTGGGATGCTTTGTTGTTGAATTGGAGATGGCTCTCTGTATCCTTTTTTATCAAGCGCAGTAAGTAGCGGTTTGATTAATTTTAATTCTGTAAATGTCATTAATTGTTTATAGTTATACTTTATTCAGAAAAATGTAAAGTATTCTATTTGCAAATGGCATTTTACAAGTGGATTGAACTACATTCCTCGAAAGAATTCTATAAATATAAACATATTATCAACACTTTATAAATTTATTTTTTATTTTAAATACCTCAAGCTCAATATATATAAATATTACAACTAAAAAACTCTAAAAGATTTGAAGGTACCCAAAAAAAGACTGAGTTTTATCAGTTAAATAATTTAAAATTAATGTTAATTTCGTCAACAAAGGTCATTAGTAGGCTATCCTTCTTTTACAAATAACCTCATCAACGTTTAATGTATCATATTTCTATTTAAATACCTGCTTAAACATAACTATTCTTATCATGAAACAACAACAACAATCATTTAATACCAAATCTGAACTCATTGAAGCTCTCAGTAATTTTGATGCTACGGCTTATGATGTTCACTTTATTTTTGCCGATAAAAGTTATTTAGAAGATACCGAAATAAATAGTCTAATTCAATCCACTTTTAAAAAATCTATTATTATGGGTTGCTCTACGGCGGGTGAAATAGGGTTTAAAAAAATATCAGAAGGAACGTTTGTTATCACATCGGTAAAAATGGAAAAGTCAATCATTAAAAAAACCGTTTTTAATCTAAATGATGTAAATGATTCTTTTTCGGCCGGAGAACGCGTTGCTAAAGATTTAATACATAAAAACCTAAAACACATATTTGTTTTATCAGATGGAGTTAACATAAATGGCACTAGATTAATTGAGGGTATAAATTCAGTTTTAGATCATACGATTAATGTATCGGGTGGATTAGCAGGTGATAATGGTAATTTTATAAAAACATACGTTGCAGATAATGACAATCAGTTTATACCTAACTGTGTTTCAGCTCTTGGTTTATACGGGGAACACATAACTACGAGTTCGGGTTCTTATGGCGGCTGGGACAGTTTTGGAATTGATCGAATTGTTACTAAAAGCCACGAAAATGTTGTTTATGAAATTGATGGGCAACCAGCCTTGGAGTTATATAAATCTTATTTGGGAGATTTATCGTCCGAATTACCCGGCTCTGCACTATTTTTCCCGTTAGAGATGAGAGACCATGAAGATTCTGAATTACTAGTGAGAACCATTTTAGGAGTTAACGAAAAAGATAATAGTTTAACATTTGCGGGTAATATTCCTGAAGGTGCATTTGTAAGATTGATGAAAACAAATGTAAATCGAGTTATTGATGGGGCCGAAAAAGCTGCGGATATTATTAAAAATTCAATGAATCAAAATCCGGAATTAGTATTGATGGTAAGTTGTGTTGGCAGAAAATTAGTTTTAAAACAACTTACTCAAGATGAAATCGAGGCTGTAACAGACTCTTTTAATGATAATGTTGTTTTTACCGGGTTTTATTCAAATGGAGAATTATCTAAACTAAAAGGAAGTAATTTATGTAACCTTCATAACCAAACTATGACCTTAACAGCTATTTCTGAAATATGACGAAAGATAATTTTCATCGTTTATTAAAAAGGCAAATCAAAGAGCATTTTGGTAACCTTGATAATATTCCTCCTAACATAGGTAATTTTTTAGAAGCCATTAATTTGGCTTATAAGGATTATGATAAAGATATGGCTCAATTAGAACATATTTTAAAGCAAAGTTCTCAGGAATTATTTAAGGCTAACAAAGAATTGAACCTTTTAAATTCACAAAATGAAAAAGTTATTGAAGAAAAAACTAAACATCTCAAAAAAACCACTTATAATCTACAAAATGCTGAAAAAATTGCTGGTTTAGGTAATTTCAGCTGGAATATTTCGGCCAAATCATTAGAATTATCTGAGCAAATGATGTCGATGTGTGAATTAACACAAAACTGCCAATCGCTTGATGAACTCATTGAAGTATTTGATAACAGTGATGCTATTGCTGAAGCAATTTATCAGGCAACAGAATCTAATAAGAAATTTACATTAAATAATGTTCGGATTAAAAATGATTCGCGTTATTTTATGATGGAAGGTGAAGTGTTGAACACCCCCTCTGAACAAAATGACAAATTACTATTGGGTATTTTACAAGATATAACCATATCCAAAAATAAAGAAACCGAACTTAATGAATTATTACAAACTCTCGAAAACTACAAAAAAGCTGTTGATTACGCGGGGATTGTATCAAAAAGCGACAAATTTGGTATTATCACATACGTAAATCATAAATTCACCGAAATTAGTGGTTATGAAGAACAAGAATTACTTGGAAAACAACACAACATTGTTAACTCAAAACACCATGACAAAGCGTTTTTTAATGACATGTGGAAAACCATTAATGCGGGAGAAATATGGAAAGGAGTTATTAAAAACAAAAAGAAAGATGGAACTTATTATTGGGTAGAATCTACCATTGTACCTTTCTTCAAAAATGGCCATGTCTATGAATTTATTTCTATTCGATTTGACATTACTGAAAAAACAGAACAGTCTATAGAACGGCAAAAGTCTTTGGAAGAAAAAGAGGCACTACTAGGGGAAATACACCATCGCGTAAAAAACAATTTAGCCTTAGTTTTAGGACTCATAGAAATGCAAATTACAAAAATTGGTAACGAATCCATGAAACATGAGTTTCATGATGTTCAACACCGAATTTCAGCTATGGCACTAATTCATGAAAAGCTCTATAAATCAAACAATTTTGCAAAAATCAATCTGCAAGAATATTTACAAGACCTTATCAGATTTTTAAATAACTTTTACAATAAAGGCAAGGATATAAAAATTCAATTTGATATGGATGCTATACTTGCATCTACTAAAAAAGCTATACCTATTGCTTTAATTGTAAACGAATTGATTACAAACTGCTTTAAATATGCTTTTAAAGATGCTAAACACGGAGAAATTCGGGTAATTCTTAAAAAAATAGATGATAACATATTATTATCAATTGCTGATAACGGCCCCGGAATACCTGATAACATAGATTTAACAAAAACAAATTCACTTGGATTCAAATTATTAAATATCTTTACAAAACAATTAAAAGGATTTTTAGAATTCAGTAATAATTCAGGCTTATTAGTCACCATCAAATTTAAAAATGAGCAAGAAAATTTTAATAGTTGAAGATGAACAGTTGGTAGCCTATCTGATGGAAACCTACGTTAATAGCAGCGGCTGTTCTTCTGTTATAGCGTCTGTTGATAATGGAGATGAGGCGATTGAAATTGCTAATAATGAACACCCTGATTTTATTTTAATGGATGTTCGTATTGAAGGAGATAAAGATGGTATTGAAACTGCTGAAATAATCAATCAACACAGTAACATACCTATTATTTATACTTCCGGAAACTCGGATGAAAAAACTACCGAACGGGCTAAAAAAACCAATATGGCAGGATTTTTAACCAAACCTATTGATAAAGACGAATTGATTGCGCTACTGTGTAAAAAATATCCTTGTAGTTAACTTTTTTCAAAAATCAAACAATCATTATATTTGAGTATTTGAAATCAAAAATTAACATATTCTTTTGTTTCATCCTTTTGGTTGCCGTTTCATTGGCGTCAATTCCAAAAGTATATATTCATAATTTGTTAGGACATCATCATGAATTAGTTCAAACGTCCTTAAATGATGAGCTGAACCAAACAGACAATACACAAGATTGTAATTTCGAAAAATTTGATACTCAGGTTTCCTATACTGAATTTAAATTTATACTCAACTTCCTTTTATTAAAAGAACCTCAACAAATGGTTTTCTTTTATAAAAGTAAATCCATTACCAAACTTCACCATTTCATTTCTCCATTAAGAGGTCCTCCTGCTATAGCTTAATTTATGATTTACATAGACTAAGTTATTAACCTTTTATAAACACAAACATTTGAAGTTTATTCCTCTAGCGATTATTCGCTTTTACCAATATGCCATTTCACCTTTACTGAAACCATCATGCCGTTTCACGCCCTCTTGTTCGCAATATGGGATAGATGCGATTCAGAAATATGGTGCGTTTAAAGGAAGTTGGTTAGCATTAAAACGAATTTTTCGTTGTCATCCATGGGGAGGAAGCGGATACGATCCGGTAAACTAATTTCAATTACTAATAACAAAAATTTTATCATACATGAGAGCGTTCTTATGGCCATATTTATTTTTAATCATCTTTATTTTTAATAATACCAAATCTACTATTGCCCAAAACATCTGTAACTATAACATTTACGGACAAGTATTAGACCTTGATGATGGGAAAGAATTAGAGGGTACATTTGTTATTTTAAAAGAAAGTAACCAAACAAAAATTACCAATCTTCATGGTAAATTTAGTTTTGACAACCTATGCGAAGGTACTCACACATTGATTATAAGACACATTGGATGCAGAGATACTCTCATTGTTATTCAATTAAATAAAAACATGAAGCTGAGTATTAAATTGCCTCATAGCGCATTCGAACTTCAAAACATTGATGTAATTGATAAACAAGCCGACTTGATTCAAACACAAACTATAAATACACTTCAATTAAAAGAACTAGATCAAACACGAGGAAAATCTCTCGGCGAAGCACTCAAATCCATCAGTGGTGTTACAACACTTAATACAGGTGGTACTATCTCCAAACCTATGATACATGGTATGCAAGGTTATCGGGTATTAATTTTAAACAACGGAATCAGGCAAGAAGGTCAGCAGTGGGGTAATGAACATGCCCCTGAAATTGATCCATTTATTGCTCAAAAATTATCTGTTATTAAAGGGGCTAACGCGGTACGTTATGGCAGCGATGCAATGGCTGGTGTTATTTTAGTGGAACCAAACGATTTGCCCGATACCGCATCAGTAACTGGTGAATTAAATTTAATAGGTATAACAAATGGGCAAACCGGTGTAGCGTCTGGAATTTTAGAAGGTAACTTCGACAAAATAAAAGGACTAAGTTGGAGGATACAAGGCACTTATAAAAAAGGAGGAACCATTAAAACCCCCAATTATTTTCTCAAAAACACAGGCATACAAGAAATTAATAGTTCTTATGCTTTGGCATATCACCGAGAGAAATGGGGCATTGAAAGCTATTATTCTCAGTTTAACAGTAAAATTGGGATTTTTAGCGGAGCACATATTGGAAATTTAACAGATTTACAGTTAGCGTTTAAGGCTTCAAAACCTCAAGATAGTTTAGCAACATTTAGCTATGATATTGCAAGACCTTACCAAGATATTTCTCACGAACTGATTAAAACCAAATTTCATATACATCTAGCACCAAGATGGGTTGCTAAACTTCAATATGCCTACCAATACAATATGCGGAAAGAATTTGATAAACATAAACCCTTAAATAATGTATTAGCGGCACTTAATAAACCTGAGCTCGATTACCGTATTACTTCGCAAACCATAGATGTATTGATTGAACATTTGAATATCAAACTTTTCAGAGGTCAATTTGGAGGGAGTTACATGAATCAGAAAAATGTGTATTTAGGAAGATTTTTTATCCCAAACTACATAAACCACACTTGGGGTGTATTTGCTACCGAACGCTATGTAAAACAACATGTAGAACTAGAAGCAGGCATAAGATACGATCAAAAATCGCTATCGTCATTTTACTATATCGGCAAAGATCTTATGAAACCTGAATTACAGTTTCAAAACTTTAGTTGGAATACAGGATTGATTTTCAAACCAACCAAACAATTCAATATGTTTATGAATATAGGGTCTGCTTGGCGAGCCCCCGCACCTAATGAATTATACAGCAATGGTGTTCATCATGGTGTTGGCTCTATTGAGAGAGGGGATGCCAATTTAAAAGTAGAGCAAGTATATAATGTAACAACCACTGCATTGTATCAAAATCAAAATACCTTCATTGAAATAACAGCTTACCACAACCAATTTAGTAATTTCATTTATATGAATCCTGCTCCTCAGCCCGAATTAACCATCAGAGGAGCTTATCCGGTGTTTAACTATAGTCAGGCAAACGCGCGAATAAGTGGCTTAGATATGAAACTACAAACACAATTTTTAAATCATGTCGAATTAACTTATAAAGCCATGTTGTTGAGAGCATGGAATGAGGACATTCATGATTATCTCATTTATATGCCATCCGACAGATATTCAGTCGACGCGAAAATATTTACCACTCTATCAAAAAAGCTACAGGACATGTACTTTCAAGCCAGCTATCAGTTTATTACCAAACAATGGCGAGTGCCCTCTAATACTGATTTTGCACCACCACCAAATGAATATGGTCTTGTATCGGTAGAAATTGGAATGACGATTTATGCCGGTAAGCAACCGATACAAATAAGTTTAACAGGTAATAATTTGATGAATACGGTTTACCGAGATTACTTAGACAGATTTAGATACTTTACTGATAGCCAGGGTCGAAATTTCACATTTAGACTAAAAATGCCTTTAACCATTTACGATAAAAAATAAATCAATTAATAACAAAATCAATAATCAAACAACTATGAAAACAACTATCAAAACCATCGCCATGGTAGCTGCAATAGCTCTGGCAGTAAGTGCATGTAAAAAAGATGATAAAGATGACATTAAACCAAACAATCCTGCACCCCCGGCTAACGAAAGCGAATTAATCACTACCATGAAAATTCAACTTCGCGACTCAACTAATCATTCGGATGCGGGGACATTTACCTTTAAAGATTTAGATGGTGCCGGCGGAAATCCGGCGGCATTTGGTGGCACAAATCAATCAGATTCGGTGATAACCATTCTTTCCAATCACGAATATAAAGCTACTATTTTATTACTTGATGAATCGAAAACACCCATAGATACTATTTCTAATGAAGTACTAGAAGAAGGTGCCGATCATTTATTCTTTTTTAATGGTTCAGCCCCAACTGGAACACCTTACAGTGTGTATTTATCTGGCAGTGGCACTACAATTAAATACTTAGACTTAGATGCCAACAATCGTGGGATTGGATTACAAACCTTATGGACAGCACCTTCTATGCCTATGGGAAAATCAGCTTTAACGATTGAACTAAAACATCAACCGGGAACTAAAAACGGTAGTTATACAAATAACGGAGAAACTGATATACAAGTACCATTTAGACTGAAAGTGAATTAATCAAAAAACGATATTGGTCTAGTCGAATAGAAAATTCTGGCTCTTTGAATTTTCGTATCGAGACCTATTTGGGACAACCTATCGGTAATTTATTTCAAGAACAAAAACAAAAAATCGCTCAAAGCGACAATGGTTTGTTTTAGGCATCTCGACTTCGCTCGATGTGCAGAAATAATAATAGGGACGGCGTCTAAAAAGTAAAACGAAGTTACTGAGAATAACTTAGCCGGAATTTGAATTAGATAGGTGCCAAAATAAAAAAGAGGCTGTTTCGAATTTTCGGACAGCCTCTCTACGTTTAAATCACCTCAGCCTTTTCTACACCATTATATTGTATCGTTAGATAAGTAGGCTCTTGTACTAATTGTTGTTCTTTTGAAAATTGTTTAAAATCAAAGCTCAATGGCAATATTACATAGCGGTACTTATGATGGTTAAATTTAAAATCATGAATGATTTTAGTTTTTTGAGAGTAAGGTATTTCTTCTAAAAACAAATTTTTAGGTTTCACTTTAAAATGCAAATAATAATCGACCGCTATTAATTGTTGTAATACGTCATCTTCAGGAAAAACCTGTTTAGAATAACCTGCTATAATTTCAAACACATCAGTAAGAGTGTACTTGTGAAAATCTTTTTGAGTACCAAAAAAATGCCCTAAGCCCAATAAAAAATCAAAAATACTATATTGAATGGTCACATACTTAAGGGTATTAATTGCCTTTTTCCCATTCCAATAAATTTCAAGTGCATGTTCTAATTCAACAATTTGGTGCAACTGTTCTTTGGTTAAATAATTGCTTTCAATAATTTGATATGGGGGATTTGGATCAAACTTAAATCCATGTTCCTGATGATTTTTTCTTACCGGAGTTCCTTTCAAAAACTTTAAAAATCCCAACTGCATTTCGGGGGCAAATAATTTAAAGACTTCCTCTATGCTATACTTAATATCTTCCCAATAATCTAAGGCCATGCCAACAATTAAATCTAAATGCATTTCAACTTTATAGTCAAGCTGCTTAATAATGCTCTTAGTTTTTTCAAAACTCTGCTTTCGCTTTACCTCCAAATTTGCTTTTTGATTCACTGTCTGAATCCCTATTTCAAATCTAAATAAATGAGGCGGCACATAATCATGAATAAATTGGATAATATCAGGATGCAAGATATCCGCTGTAATTTCAAATTGGAAAACATTTTCAGGACGATGATGCTCTAAAATGAATTTAAAAATATCAATTGTAAAATCTTTCTTAATGTTAAAGGTTCTGTCCAAAAATTTAATCACTCGACCGTGTTGCATCATAAATAATAAGGTCGACTTAATAGTATCATTAGGCAGATAACGCACCTTATTATCCAAACTTGCCAAACAAAATTCGCATTTATAAGGACAACCTCTTGATGTTTCTATATAGAGAACTTTATTCGCTAACTCTTCCGGATTATCAAACCGATAAGGCATAGACCCTTTAAAATTATTGACATCAAACATTGGTGCCATTTTATTTTCTATCACCTCTACCCCATTCTTCCAAACCAAACTCGAAACCAATTGCACGTTTGGATAAAACTCCAAAAAATCCTTAAACGGAATTTCACCTTCACCTACAATGATGTAATCAACATGATTCAACAAAATAATTTCCTCATATTCATAACTCACCTCGGGTCCACCCAACAAAATTTTAACTGCCGGATTGATTTGTTTTATTTTTTCAGCTACTTCAAGTGTTTGCGTAATATTCCAGATATAACAACTAAATGCTACTACGTCATATTCACTTGAATAAAGAGCGACATCATCTTTACTTTCTTTTATATTAAACTCCTTCCAATCAAGTCCCTCATAGTGATGATTTAATTCATACAATATTCGTATGGCCAAATTGGTGTGTATATACTTAGCATTTAGAGTGGTGAGTAATATCTTCATGACATCATTTTTTAATCATTTAAAAATGAATTTACTTAAAAGCCAAAGGTATCATTTTGAAGATATTTACAAGATGCTAAATATAAAATAGACCACTAAATAATAATTTTTCAAAATAAAAAAGGAGGTCTACACTGTACCTCCTTTTAAATCTAAGCATTCGAATTTGTAATTAATTTTCTAATGGTAAGTAACTATAATTTCTGCTGTATTCAAGCATTTGCTCTGTAAAACTATTTGGATACTCTACCTTCACATCTGTTATTTTCCCATTTTCTATAATCGGAATTAATTTTGGCTGAATAAATCCTTGGTAAGGAGCAATTTCTAATTTTTTATAGCGTTCCAATACTTCTTTATGTAAAGCCAAGTCGACTTTTACTCCATAAGTCTCGATTAAATTTTTACCGGCTTTATAATCTCCTTGTGATTTAATACGTTGCAATTCTCTCAATAGTTCGCCAAACAGAGTTCTTAATTTCTCATAATCATTAATCACAAAATATGTTTTTCCATTTTCTACTTTTTTCTCAATCACATTTTGTGATTTACCTTTTTCATATGCCCAAGCAGATATCATCTGCCTGTTTCGCATGTGCGCTTCTTCAATATTATCACCTAATTTCAAACGGCATAACTGAACCATCAAGCCCTTGGTAATATATTCATCATAAGATGCTTTACCATAGTCTAATGAAGGCATCACGCCTAAATCAACCAACTTTTGATCCATCAAATAATAAAGGGCTACTAAATCAGCTCTTCCTTCTTCTAAAGCAGAGGCATAATTTTTTAAAGTTTCATGTGGCTGTCCTACGCCATCTTCAATTTTTCCACTGGCATGACCAATGACCTCATGCATGTCTGTATGTAATTTATCCGCTAACCCAGCATAGCTCAATACATTTTTTTTGATAGCATCATTATAATAAAACTCATTGACAACACTTCCTCCGGCAGCTTTTTCGTATGCCTCTACGATATTCCCTAAATTAACCGATTTAGAACCATGCGTTTCGCGAATCCACTCATTATTTGGTAAATTAATTCCAATTGGCGTAGAAGGCGCAGCGTCTCCACTTTCCATCACCGCATTAATGACCTTAGCAGAAATACCTTTTACGTCTTTCTTTTTATGCTGAGGCAATAAAGTTGAGTGATCTTCAAACCATTGAGCATTTGCCCCAATCGTGGCAATGCGTTTAGAAGCTTCGAAATCTCGAACAGATACCACTGACTCAAAAGAACCTTTTTTACCTAACGGATCCTCATAAACCTCTATAAAACCGTTAGTAACATCAATGGCACTTTCTGTATCTTTTACCCAAGCAATATTATAATCATCAAAATCTTTTAAAGATCCTGATTTATAGAATTGTACTAATTTTTCTAATGCCAATTTTTGCTGAGGATTTTCAGCTACAGTAATGGCTTTCTCCAACCAATACACAATTTTTTCAATGGCTTGTGTGTACATCCCCCCTACTTTCCATACTTTTTCTGTTAAAACACCATTTTGTTTCACCAACTTACTATTTAAACCAAGCATCACAGGTGTTGTATCTGCTTTGTTGGTCATTTTTTCATAAAAAGCAACTGCTTCTTTCTGAGTTACTCCCTCATAAAAGTTAACAGCAGAATTGGTAATTAAATCTTTACTTGGATCTAAGTTAACTTTTTTAGGTGCAATGCTCGGGTCAAAAATTATTGGTAATAATAGTGCCGTAAAATCTTTTACAGATTCATTCGCTTTAAGCGGTAATTTATTGCTTTCTACCGATGCTATTAATTGTTCAAAAAAAGCTTGCGAGCATTCCGGTAAAATTTTCTCGCTTCCATAATGGTGATGAATTCCGCGACTAAACCAAACTCTTTTCGCATATACCAAGAACTTTTTGTATTCTTGATCATTTACATCTCCTTTGTAACTTTCAACAATAGCATCAATCGTTTTTCGGATGGTTAAATTGTATTTATAGTTTTGATCCCAAATAATGTCTCTACCACATAGAGCCGCCTCTGACAGATAATATAATAATTCTTTTTGCTGAAGTGTTAATACATCAAATCCCGGAATCTGATAGCGCAATACTCTCAAATCTGCAAATTGTTCACTCACGTATTCAAATTCATCTGATTTTTGTTCCATAACAGTATCTTTTTGAGTTATAATTTCGGACGAATTAAAATCAGTTTGGTTTGATTTACAAGAGCTAAATGCAAGAGCTACTGAAAAGGGTAAAACAAGGTATTTTAGAGTCATGATGATTGTATTTTAAAGGTGCAAGATTAAGATTAAAATCGATGTTTTGCAAACGTTTTGGCTTTCTTTTTTAATAGCTATATTTGCAAAACGTGCCTCGTAAATTTCTGATAATTACCTCGTTAATCTTATTATTTTCCGGACTCAAAGGTCAGTCCTTGAAACGCCATTTATTAGTAGCAAAATCTTTATTTTTTCATCACCAAACAGTGGTTTATGGATATGAGGAACGAGCTAATCAATTATGGTTCAAATGTTACTCGTTTAACAACCAATTAACATTAAATGATAGTTTAGAAATTTCATTAGGGAAGCACCATGCCGTTGATTTTCTCGAAACATGGTCAGATACACTTCACGATGTCATAAATTTTTATTTTCAACTATCAAATCAAAAAAATACGGTAAAGCTTTTAAGGTTAAATGACAATTTAGAACAAATGGCTTTTGTTGAAAATTATGACGCGAACCATATTAATTCGTTGATGACATTTTCTAACGAAAAATACCTGTACGAACAAGATATGTACCTCATTAAAACTACAACTGATACATCAGGAAAACAGTTTTACCTAAATAAATATAAAGTTTTGTCCATGAACAAACCTTTTGAATACAAGGATGTTTGGCAATTTCCTTTTGATAGAAAACACATTCATCATGCATCCGTCGTATTAGCTAATAAAGATGTTGTTGTTGTTTATGTTAACATTGTTGACGGAGCAAAAAAAGGTCAATGGATATTACGCCTAAACTCAAAAACGGGTGCATTGATAAAAGGAGTGAAAATTAGTAACAAAAATGACACTCGTAATTTTTTAGTTTCAGAGTCGTTTTACGACAACACGAATAAACAGCTTGAAATAATTGGAAGTATATACGAAAACGAAGTTATTGATTTTAAAACCGGTAGTTCCAGCTTTATTAATTCTGAAAAAAAACATAAACTTTTTCTTGTATCAATAGATAGTTTGGGGGATATCATAAGCAAAAATGAAATGGCCTTGCCAATTCCCATAAAAGTGCCTCAAACAAAAAAGACAACTTCATCGTATCATTTAAAAGTAAGAGAATTTAAAAAGTTATCTGACGGACAATTGGCAATTTGGGCTGATATTTTTGAACAAGTTAAACCGGCAGTATTTAACTACTTCACTTCTTGGGAGTTTAAACTATCACGCAATGAAACAAGCTATCAAATTGCTCCATCAACATTTTCAGTATGCACCTCAGCAATTAATAATTTTATTGGAGCACAACAAACAGATTATTATGGAAAATGGTTACTAAGTAATATAAGTGATTATGATATTTTTAAATGTAAACCAACTTCCAATCATGTTGTTATAAGAACTGGTATCGATGACACAAACCAATCTTTTTACATTCTTAAAAAAACAGATGTAACTTCAGGAAAAAAAACATACTACCATGTTTTCTCCGTAAACAATGGACTAGAGTATAAAGTACTTCTAAACTCAGAGTCAGGACAACACTCCAATATTTATTTTTTGAACAAAACTCAATACATTAGTTTTTTAACTAATCCAGAAAATACATTATTTGAATTAAAGATTAATAGGGTAAATTAATAGTAATCATCCATTCCTTTGGTTACTTTCAATTTTTAAATTTAACACGTGCTTCGTACAATTACTATACTATGTTGTTTATTCTCGTTTGTGTGCGGGGCGCAGTTTAAAATGGATACGTCCAAACGAGTCAATTATTTGGTAATCCCAGCTCTTTTTAAAACCCCCGAAACAGGCTGGGCTTATGGGGTCTCATCCTCTGCTAATTTTAAAACGTCCTTCAAAAGTGATTCATTAACTAGAATATCTACAATCACTGCATTGGGTATTTTTTCTCAAAAAGAACAAAACATTCAAGCTTTTGATGCCACCATTTACTTTCCGAAAGAAAAACATATTTTATACACACAAATTTCGCATAGCTATTTTCCAGACAATTTTTGGGGCATTGGCACTCATACTAGCCATACAAACATTGAACGATATGCTTTTGAGCAATTAATAGCAACCCCTCATATCAAAAGAAAAATTCTCAATCATTTATTTTTGGGTTTTTTAGCAGATTACCAACGTATACTTAAAATACAATACATCAAAGGGGGCGTGATGGAACAATCTTCATTTAATGGCAAATCTGGTTATCAAGCTCTTGGATTAGGATTAACCGCAAGCTTCGACACAAGAAATTCAACTTTTTGGCCAAATAAAGGTTTTTTTGCACAAACTCAATTTACACATTACAATCAGATAATAGCTTCTGATTTTAGCTTTAACAAATGGACTACTGAATTAAGGTTGTTTAAAAAAACATTAGCTAAACAACTTATCGCTGCACAATTATACAATTATTCAACTATCGGACAGACACCTTTCAGGTCTATGGCATCTCTTGGTGGCGCGGGAAATTTAAGAGGATTTTACCAAGGGCGATTCAGAGATAAATCAATGTACTCTGTTATTATAGAATACCGAGCACATCTGTTTTGGAAATTTAGTGCTTGCGTATTTGCAGGAATAGGAGATGTTTATAATAACGTTAACCAAATTAACACTTCAACCATCAAAAAAAGTATGGGTGGAGGACTCCGATTCTGCATCTTAGAAAAAGAAAACCTACATTTAAGGTTTGACTACGGCTATTCAGATATATACAATAAAGGGTTTTATTTTACTGTTGGAGAATGCTTTTAATTTCATTTATTTAACACCCTTTAGTTCATAGTTTCTTTGGTAAAAACCATAAGTTCTGCTTTACTACACTAACTTTAAATCTTGAATGGCATTTAAAAACCGTTCATTAAATTATAATCACTTTTACTATGTCTAAAATTAAAATCGGAATTCTATTTGGTGGACAATCTAAGGAACGTGAAATCTCATTTGCAGGTGGAAGAACCGTTTACGATAATTTAAATAAATCTATTTTCGAAGCCATTCCACTATTTATTGATTCATTTGGAAATTTTATATTGTTAGACTGGAATTTTGTTTACAAAGGAACCATTCGTGATTTCTATCCTCCTGTTGATTTTATTCCTGCTCACAACACTGATTTTCAATATTATGCTGAAAATCTTGGGGCTTTAACTGTCAAACAACAAGATGAATTAATTGAAAAAATTGGTAAAAAAATAGAAATTCATGAATTGGACTCATTAATTGATTTTGCATTTTTGGCACTTCATGGCCCTTACGGAGAAGATGGCAGAATACAAGGATTGTTAGAATACTTGCACATTCCTTACTCAGGTAGCGGCATATTACCAAGTGCCATAGGCATAGATAAGAGCATTCAAAAAAAATTAATGGTCAATGCCGGATTTAACAGTCCTAATTATTTTACTATTGATAGAGAAGAATGGAAAAGTGAAAATATATCCAAAATCTGGCAAAAGGCTAAATCAAAAATTGGATTCCCTATGGTTATTAAACCCGCAAATCAGGGTTCTTCTATCGGAATTTCAATTTTTAATACTGAAAATATTAATGACTTTGGAGCTGCTGTAGAAAAAGCTTTTTTCGTAAAAAGTATTTCCTCAACAGCATGGAATATTTTATCAGAAAAAGAAAAAATCGAATTTGCTAGAAATTTGTCTGACATAAGAGAAGGAATTGGGATGCCAATTAAAGTTAAATGTCTTAATTCAGGTATTTCAAACAACAACACCGAATTTATTTGCTACAATCAATATGAACTAATTTCTTTTGTTAATGATAACCAAGCCCAAACCGAGAGCTTTTCATTAGAAGCGTTAGACGGAGAAAGTACTGTTATAGTAGAAGGATTTATTGAAGGAAAAGAATTTTCTTGTATTGTTTTAGAAGATACTGATTCAAACCATCAAGCTATTGCTTTACCACCAACAGAAATTAGAAAAGGAAAAGAATTATTTGATTACCGAAGTAAATATTTACCTGGTTTATCAAGAAAAATAACACCTATTGAAGCTACTGACGAACAAATACAAAATATACGAAAAGAGTGCGAACGTTTATTCTCTGAATTATGTTTTGACGTTTATGCCCGTATAGACGGATTTTTAAGCAAAGACGGTAAGGTTTATCTAAACGACCCAAATACGACTTCAGGCATGATGCCTTCTTCATTTTTCTTTCATCAGGCAGCCGAAATTGGATTAACACCTTCGCAATTTTTAACGTATATCATAAGAACATCTTTAAGTAAACGAATTAAAAATAGTAAAGGAGCAAATTTACACGAATCGTTATTAAAAAAATTAGATGCATTTTTAGATAAAGAAAAAAACGCGTCTAGTAATAAAATTCCTGTTGCCGTTATTTTAGGGGGCTACTCATCCGAAAGACATATTTCTGTAGAAAGTGGAAGAAATGTATTTGAAAAATTAGCTTCCTCCGAAAAATACGCCCCAATACCTGTATTTTTAACAGGTGATAATAACAATCATCTGTTGTATCAAATCCCAATTAATGCCTTATTGAAAGATAATGCTGATGATATTAAAGACAAAATAAATCATTGGAACATTCATAAAGTAGTACAAGATATAATTAATGAATGTAAAGTAATTACAGATAAATATAGCTCCTCTAATAACTTAATGCAGCCAAAACAACTATCTTACCATGATTTGGCACAAATCGTAAAACAAGTATTTATAGCCCTTCACGGCAGACCTGGCGAAGATGGTGCAATACAGGAGAAATTAGAAAAAGTAGGACTCACCTATAATGGTTCAGGAAAAGAAAGCTCCTCCATAACCATCGACAAATATAAAACCAACGAAATTTTACGTAAACATGGTTTTTTAGTCGCTAATCATTGTCTTATTAACTCCGAAGATTGGAAAAATAATAAAGAGCAAATTAAACACAAACTCGCCAACGATTATTCGTATCCACTCATAGCTAAACCTGTAGACGATGGGTGTAGCAGTGCAGTAAAAAAAATTAAAAATTTTGCAGAATTCGAAGCCTTCGCCACACTTATGTTCAGAAAGGACGAAGCCTTTGACTCTAAGGCTGCTGAAACGCTACATATTAAACCCAAAGAAGAATTTCCTCAAAAACAAGTTATACTAGTTGAAGAATTAATTAGTAAACAAAACGCTAAACATTTCCTTGAAATTACAGGGGGTATGTTAACTCACTTAAATGAAAAAGGTGACATTGAATATGAAGTATTCGAGGCATCAGAGGCATTAGCAGAAGGAGATATTTTAAGTTTAGAAGAAAAATTTTTAGCGGGTCAAGGACAAAATATTACTCCTGCAAGATATTCAAGAGATCTAAAAGAAAGACAACTGATATCCGACAAAGTAAAAGAAACGTTGGGAGCTGCTGCCAAAGTATTAAATGTAGTTGGTTATTGCAGAATAGATGCCTTTGTGAGAATAAAAGAAGTCAATCAAGTGGAAATTATTTTCATTGAAGTTAATTCACTACCCGGAATGACTCCGGCTACCTGTATTTATCATCAAGCAGCCATAAATGGATACAAACCTTATAGTTTTATTGATAAAATTTTAGACTTTGGTACAAAAAAGACATTAGCCGTTGTAATCTGACATCATTATATTATTAACAGTTATTTTTTTGTGTAAATCATTATCCGTTAATCATTTGCAAATTAATTAACCGATTATTAACTTTTTTTAAACTATAAATTAACATCCTTAATTGTTTTTTAATAGGGTGAAAAATGCGCGTTCGTCTAAATAATTTAGATTATTTGAACGATAGGAGTTACTTTTACATGAAGAAATTGTAACTATTTTTGGTAATGTTTGACATTTTAAAAAGCTTTGAAAGTAAATTTGGTTCTTTAAAGAAAAAAGGACTGAGAATTGAAGGATTATCTATGATTGATCCTAAGCGTAAAAAACATGTTATCATGATTTCAAAGCCTTTTTTATTTGATAACAGACAATTACCTAAAACCTTCGAAGGACTAGATATTAAATCCAAAATAGAAGGTTCTTTACCGGAAGAATTTAAAATTGAAAAAGAAGCGTTAAAAAAAGACTACCTATGGGCACCAAGCAAATTTGAAAAATTCGTTGATCGTTGCTCAGAAGATATAAAAAAACAGTTTGGAAATCCAAATATGTCGCGCGAAGAAATGCTCGATGCTTTGGCATTTGGTAGTTTCGAAGAGCATAAGCAAAAAACACTAAATCTAATCAAGGAAGGAAAAATTCCGGCAGTAAATTAATGAAAAAGCAATTTAACTAGGGTTATACAAGGGTTAAATGTTTAAATTGCTTATAATCCTCTCAAAGCTGGGAGGATTTTTTTATTTACAAACTATTAGATTTTAAACATTGAAGCGATGTTTT